>LULL01000156.1_pt1 | contig 30441 bp, 32 predicted proteins | sample 728161 | NCBI WGS metagenome assembly LULL01 (sample SAMN03860290, study PRJNA289734) | marine metagenome | biome: seawater column; feature: ocean; material: water; isolation source: Red Sea water column Station 149 - depth 500m | place: Saudi Arabia: Red Sea | collected 2011-10-15 | depth 500 m
TAGCGCTGATGGTAGTGTGGCACTTGCCATGTGAGAGTAAGTCATCGCCAGCTTTTAAATGAATACACCCCCATTCGAAAGAGTGGGGGTGTTTTTTATGCACGAAAGAAAATAAATTAAATGTTTATTAATTTTATAAAAGATAACTTAATAAGTTATTGAAAATATTTAAAATAAAGGAGATTGTTTAGTGAAAAACTCAGTATAGTTAAGATTAACTTTAAAATTGGCAATATTTTTTTGTCTATTTAAATTATTATTATAAGTGCAGCATATTTTTATAACTTTCACTATTAATATAAAATTCTCTTCCATTTTTTAGGAAATAATATACCATTCGTTTAACTAAACTAGTTAAAATAATTAAAAGGAATACAAATGCAAATAAATAAGCATAAAAGCTTTAAGACAGCTCTCATCACTACCTTATTGACATCATTTTTAGTTGCTTGTGGAGGTGGTGGTAGTTCTAATTCTGAGAAAAGTAATAGTAAGTCTGATTCTAACTTGCCAATGGAAACAACGGATGCTAAAGCAGTATTAAGTTTAAAAGCAAAAGATACAAATAATACTTTCAGTATTAACTTAGATTTGAAGTCCTTAGCTGCACATCTTAATATTGATAATGCTTCATTATTAAAAATGGATAATTGCGAGTCGAAAAACCAACCAAGTTTTGGTGATGCCGTAATACGCCTAAGCAATGATTCGACAGTTAAAACTTTATTTTTACCTGTCAAATGTGATAATCAAATTAATACTACTTTAAATGATTTTAGTGCTGGAAATTGGAATGTAGAGGTTGCTGTTTACAATGTATCTACGGATGAAGTCCTAATTTCAAATGTAATATTAGCTCTTGGTGATGTTGTTAATTCAAGAAAAGATATTTACTTTAAAAAAGCTGGTAATCAAACTAGTTATACCGTTTTGAAAAAACTTAATGATAAAAATCTAGCTCAGGAGGTAAATCTTCTTCCAACAGATTATATGACAGCAGTTACAGGTAGTTTTATTTATTTGGGTAGCACTGTAAATGATTACATTGGTGCTGGACGTGAATACTTCTACTCTTCTGATGAGTTTAGTTTATCTGGTTATAAAAATCGCATGAACGTGAAAGTATCTGGATATGATAACTCTGATTGGGATGGTGACTTTGTATTACCTGATAGTTACAGGAGTTTGTCGGTTGGGTTGTTCTCAAATTTATATCGTTATCCTTTTTCTAGTTCAAAGCTTGGTGGCCTAAGTTGGACTGGAAATGGGCGAGGATGTAATACTTCTAAAAGTTGGATGAGAGTTGATCAGGTCACAATTGAGAATGATGCTTTAAGGTCAATTGATTATCGCTTTGGACAGCATTGTGAACAGGATCCGTATAGTGCTCTTTTTGGCCTAGTACACTGGAAGTCACCTCGGTTACATATTGGTACTAAATGGCAGCCAACCTTAACGAATATACCGAATATAAGCTATATTGCGATAGAGAGTGATAAGGGGGACTATGTAGGGGGAGGTAAAAACTATCTTTTCACCGATGAGAATGCCAATATTAAGATTGAAAATACTGGGAATGTTTTAAATGTTTCTGTCAATGGTGATACATGGTGGAACGGTGACTTTGCTCTGCCAGATACCAAAGTGAAAATCGAGCTAGGATCATTTAAGAACCTTATTCGTTACCCATTTCATAATCCAAGACTTGGAGGTTTAAGTTGGAGTGGTGATGGTCGTGGTTGTAATCAATTAGAAGGATTGTTTACCGTCGATCATGTTAAATATGATAGTTCGGGTCTTCAATCAGTTGACTTAAGGTTTGAACAGCATTGTGAAGGTAATGTACCATCTTTATATGGAAAAATTCATTGGATTCGACCAAACTAATTATATTATAAGTTGATATTGAGTATAAGAGTTTTTACTACTCGGTTTGATAGAGATTAAGCCGAGTTTTTTATGAGTTTGTTTTGCATAAAGTTATCTAACTAATCATTTAAATAATTTTTATGAAAATTTATTTAAAGATAATCTACATCCAATAATTACTACATAAATAAAATAGAAGTAGTTCTATTAAAACATGTAAGTTTGAATTTTAAATTCATAAATATTTTAGAAAATATAAGGAAAACTTAGTGCTGAGTGTGATTGTTCAATTGATGGGCGGCATTGGATTATTTCTTTTAGGTATGTCTTTGATGACTGATAGCTTAAAAGCGATTGCAGGTGAAGCATTAAGACAATGGTTGGTTCGATTTACCAACTCCCCAATAAAAGCTGTTCTATCAGGTATTGGCTTAACCGTAGTTGTACAATCTTCAACAGCAACAACTTTAGCAACAATTGGTTTTGTGAGTGCAGGCGTATTAAGTTTCAGTCATGCAATCGGTGTGATTATCGGAGCAAATATTGGGACAACGAGTACTGGCTGGATGGTGGCATTATTAGGTCTGAAATTTTCTATAGCCAGTTTTGCCTTACCATTGATGGGGGTGGGCGCTTTATTAAAACTATTAGGTAAAGAGAAAATCGCATTTATTGGCTTAACTTTAGCAGGCTTCGGTTTACTGTTTTTTGGCATTCAAATATTACAAGATGCCATGAGTGGTGTTGCTGAATTGATTGATTTGTCTCGTTGGGCTGAACCAACATTCATGATGAAATTGATTTTAGTTGCTATCGGTATTCTCATGACGATTTTGCTTCAATCATCAAGTGCAGCGATTACAACCACATTAGCAGCCTTATCGACTCAAACAATTAATTTAGAACAAACTTTAGCACTGGTGATTGGTCAAAATGTAGGAACGGTTGCCACAGCAATTTTAGCTGCGATTGGCGCGACTACAAGTGCTAAGCGTACAGCCGCAGTACATGTTATCTTTAATGTAGTAACAGCCGTTTTTGCATTTTTTCTATTGTCTCCTGCATTTATGTGGGCTTATCAGCATTTTCAATTGATTCACCAACTTGATTCTGTGTTATTAGTTGCTGCATTTCATACAGCATTTAGTTTATTAGGTGCATGTATTTTTATGCCACTTTTACCTAAGTTTGAACAACTGATTATTCGACTGCTTCCAGAACAAGAGCCAACGACAACACGTTATTTGGATGAGTCACTTTATAGTGTTCCTGCATTGGCGATTGCAGCAGCAGAGCGAGCATTGTTGAAGTCGATTGCTGATATGTATAAGGTTTTGACTCGAAGCATTCGGGGAGAGATTATTGCTTCATTGGTTAATACAGATGAATATGATCGGACTCTTGCAAAAGTTGAACATTATTTAGAAGAAATGTCTGTTCCTCAATCAAGCAGCGACCAGCATCGATTTATTATTTTGTTGAGGTTAGTGGTATATGTTCGAGTGCTCAAAAATGATCTAGCTGAGGTTGCAAATATTGAATCAATTCAGAAGCAAGATTCCATCTATGACTTAGCACAGCGTTTTGCCACGATTCTTGAGCAAAATATTCATTATTTATTGCAAGAACCTTTTGCAAATTTACCGAAAGGGTTAGTGAATGATCTCACTGCCATCGCTGAAGAAATGAAAGATAAACAGGAATTCGTGAGGCAGAAGCTTATAGAGGATTCTTCTCAAAAAAATGTATCTGCAACATATACACTAGAGCTTTTGGCTGCACAACGGTGGTTAGAGCATTTGGTGGTTCACTGTAGCCGTGTTGCAATCTTATTGGGTGATACAGAGCAAGAGTTGGTGGATGAAGAGCTAAGTTTAGTGGAATAAATTTTAGTTTGAGATACGATTAATGATGATATTATGATTCTAAATATCTACTTTAAAATCATAATAATATGAGAAGAAAACTCTACTTGGATTATGTGCTCTATGCATTAATAAGCTGTTGCTTCGTGGTTGGGTATGCCTATATTCTTGGCGAATCATTTCAATGGTTGTACTTAGTAATATCTTTCATTTTTGGTATTCTTTTCATGACTTTTGTGATTGTAAGATTGCCAATTTTTAATCAGCATTATGCGCAAAGTGCTTATCCACGCAATCTGATTATTCCGACAAAACCTATGAATAGAGCAAATCAGCGAGCAGCGCCTGTGATGTCAAGTTTATTAACAGGTGTCGTCTTAGGTGTGACCTTTTATAGCTTTGGGGTTGAACAGTTTAAAGTTGAATGCTTTGTCGGAGCTATTACTTCAGGTGTAATGAGTTTTTATTTTGAACCCAAAGTATAATTCGCCTAAACATCTAGTTTTTTCATAAAAGATAAAGTTTTCTACTTTTCTCCTCAGCTGACACGCCTATAATGATTGAGAATCATTCCAAATCTAATAAGGAAATAACATGTCTACCGATCAACAATTTCCAATACCTGCCAACTTAGGGATCGCAGTTTATTCAAATAATGCGGAAGCGATTGGTAATACACCTTTAGTTCGCATCAATCGTCTCATTAAAACTGGCGCAACTGTATTGGCAAAAGTTGAAAGCCGTAACCCTGCATTCTCAGTGAAATGCCGTATTGGTGCAGCGTTGATTGCGGATGCTGAAAAACGTGGCGTACTGAAAGCAGGGATGCATATTGTTGAGCCAACTAGTGGTAATACAGGGATTGCTTTGGCATTCGTTGCAGCAGCAAAAGGTTATCCAATTACCTTAACTATGCCCGCAAGTATGAGTCTCGAGCGTAGAAAAGTATTAAAAGCTCTAGGTGCAAATCTTGTACTGACTGAGCCTGCTAAAGGCATGAAAGGTGCTGTAGATGAAGCAGTTCGTTTAGCGACTGAGAACCCTGGACTTTATTTCCTACCACAACAATTTGAAAACCCAGCCAACCCTCAAATTCATGTCGATACGACTGGTCCTGAAATCTGGCAAGCAACCAATGGACAAGTTGATATTCTTGTCGCTGGTGTTGGTACTGGCGGTACGATTACAGGTATTTCACGCTATTTTGAGCAAGTTCAGAATAAGCCAATTTATTCTGTTGCCGTTGAACCTGCTGAGTCTCCAATCATTACACAAACAAAAAATGGTGAAAGCATTACACCTGCACCACACAAGATTCAAGGGATCGGAGCAAACTTCATTCCTAAGAACTTAGATTTAGATTTGGTCGATGAAGTTGTACCTGTAAACAGTGCTGATGCGATTGAATGGGCACGAAAATGTGCTACTCAAGAAGGCATCTTGGTCGGTATTTCTAGTGGTGCAGCTTTGGCCGCAGCCGCTCAGATTGCAGAGCGTCCTGAAAATGCAGGCAAAACTATTGTTGTGATCCTTCCAGATAGTGGCGAGCGTTATTTATCCTCAGTACTTTTTGAAGGTTTATTTGACGAAGCTTAATTCGTTGAATTGCTGAAAAAACCATGCTTAAAGGCATGGTTTTTTTATTGAAAGTTAGAGTGCTTTCTTTAAGGTTTTTTCATGTCGTTTGACTGAGCGTGCATATTTTTTCGCTTTGTGGCGTGTCCAAAAACTACGTTTATAACCAGTTGGCCCAACATTGTAATAGGCAACCGCTTTCGACCAACTTCCTGCGGATTTATAGTAACTTGCCAATACAAATGCACCGCAATTGACATTGACTGTTTCATCGTACAGATTGCCTGGGCAAGATTGACGCCAATGGCTTGGAATAATTTGGGTTAAACCGACTGCACCCGTTGGGGAGCGTGCAGAACTGTTATAGTTTGACTCTTGGCGAATTAGTGCTGCGAGTAGCGTGGGTGATACATCATAACGATCGGCACTTTGCACAATAATCGGCGAGATACGATTTGCAGTATTGGGTGATACAGAATAAGCAGTTTGTAATCCTGAAGATAATTGAGTAGAGCGATGGGTAAATGATCCACTAAGACTGCTACATGCACTCATGCTGATGGCAATCACAACAAGACTGATTTTTAAAAACACTGAGCTTAGATTTTTAAAGGTGATATGTTGATCAGACGTAGATGTAATTTGCAAAATATTGAACCGTCAAATGAAGCTCTATGGATGGTATTAATTCAATTTGAATGAGTCAAGGCTGTTATTTTATCATGTTGATAAACTTAAAATTCAGTTTGTAAAAAAGCCCCGACATCCTGTCGAGGCTTTTTCATATTTGGTTTCTTGCCGTTAACTCCTGTCAACGACCACGTCCTGTGCTTCTTGTTGTTCTGAATGAGACTTCCTATCTCTTTATGATTCTTATGATAGAGCTTTATACTTTAGTCGTATATTCGCCAATCACTGCAACCTGTGTACGTTTAAACTTACATGGCTTCTTTTAAGGCTTGCTCATGGCGTTTTACCGAGCTGGCATATTTATGCGCCTGTTGTCGCATATAGAGGCTTCTTTTATAGCCTGTAGGTCCTACATTGTAGTAACCCAATGCTTTGATCCAATCACCTGTAGATTCATAGTAACGAGAGAGAATATACGCACCACAATTAATATTGATTTGCTCATCATAAAGATTACCCGGACAGGTCTGTTGCCAAAACTTAGGGCGAACTTGAGTTAAACCAACCGCATCTGCGGATGATTTTGCGTTGCTAATATAGCTTGATTCTTGGCGGATGAGAGCTGCGAGTAAATGTGGTGAGATGTTATAGCGATCAGCAGTTTGTAAAATAATAGGTGCAACACGATTTGCAGTGGTGGGATGAACCGAATAAGCGTTTTGAATGCCCGTAGAAAACTGCTGAGAATGGTTGACTGTTGGTGCTTTAGTGGTGCTACAGGCAACGGTTAAATATGAGCTTAAAAAAAGGATACACAACTTCAGACACGTATTTTGGAATCGAGAAAAAGAGAACTTGTTGTAAGTTATCATCGTTGAAAAAGTTTAACCATCATATAAAAAACAAGCGGATAGTATGGAGGTCAACTTATTGAGTCAATGGTAGCTGTTTAGCTAAATCGTTTGTTTTTATATCTTCAGCTTGATCTAGTACACATAAAAAAAGCCCCGACATCCTGTCGAGGCTTTTTCATATTTGTTTCTTGCCGTCGACTCCTGTCAACGACCACACCCTGTGCATCTTGTTATTCTGAATGAGACATCCTATCTCTTTATGGTTTTATAGTAAGCGAAAAATATTTGGGAGCATATTCGTCAATTGCCACAGCTGGCTGTACGCTAAAACCTACAAAAGATCTTAAAAAGACTCTAACGATCTTTAAGAATAAAATTCACGATTCTTTGAGCAATAGGTGCACAGACCAATACACTTGGAAAAGCAAACATCCAAGCAATAATCCATGCTGACATCCACATTGAAAAGAAGCGATCAATAAAACCAACTGCTTTAAGCGTGGTAATTCCTGAAATCAAAAAAGACATCATACAAGACAAAATGAATGGAAATAAAAGCCTTGAAGCCTTCATCAGTTAACCCCTTGGTATGCATTTAAGGTAAATGCAATGTTTTGCCCAAATAATTGAGCCGTTTTAATATCACCAACATCGAATGCATGAGCTGCACTGGCATGTTCGGCTTGAGCCATTAATCCAGACCATGAACCTAATCGATTGACTGCCTCAGTATAGGCATCGCCATGATGTTGGCTCGGTCGTATTGGATTGCCGACCCATATCATACCGTGTTGCATACAAAAGGTGAAAAGTGAAATAAGCGTTGACTGTTTACCTTCTGTAGGAAGAGATGAGACCGTAAATCCTGCCGATAATTTTCCTTTAAAGCTTTGTTTTTTCCATAAAGGGCCAGCGCAACCCCGAGTTGAATTCGCTCGGCGATAAATCGGGTATGACCTTCGTGACTATGATAAATAATTGCGATTGATTTCATGATTGAGGCCTTTAATTGAATAATTGTAAAAATTTGGCTGCGAGATATAAACCACATCCAAAAATACCGTGGTTGATGAGACTTTTAAGACGGTTGAGCCAAGGCTCTGGAGTATTTGTAGCAGCTATACCAGCACCCATAGCAGGTTGCATAATCAAAAAGGGAACTAGCACCGTGATCAGGCCGAAAGCGAAAGCGCTATAAAACTGTGGCTGAATGAGCCAAGTTTCCCCCCGCGAAAAGAATAAAAATAAAAGCAAATAAGACGCCGACACTGTAATGCGTACACCAACCCAATAGAGATTCATGTTGAATCTGAGGGCTTTGGCTAATCGGGTGATGTCGAATTTTTCCTTTAAATATCCCACCGATCCAACGTCCCAATAAGGCGAAATTTAAAGTCGGAATATTCAGTTGCATTAGGATGAATAACCAAATATCCATGACAATTGTTGCACCAATACCTAAGACGAGTATCTGAAATAATTGCTCGAAAAAGTTCATGAATTCACCTCAATTCCATCTCTAAAAATGTGATAAATTCATTGTGCAAGTTCAAGTCAACTTGAAGTCAAGAGGTATTTATGGATATTGGTGAAGTCGCAAAAAAAGCGAATGTTGCTCCTTCAACTTTACGTTTTTACGAAGAGAAAGGATTAATCAAATCTATTGGGCGACAAGGTTTGCGTCGTCAATATGCCAAACAAGTTTTAGATCAGTTAGCATTGATTGCATTGGGGCGGGCAGCAGGCTTTTGTTTAGATGAAATTGCAACAATGTTTGGACAGGATGGTCAGCCAGAGCTAGATAGAGGCTTGTTGAATGAAAAAGCCGAACAGCTCGAGAAGATGACACGACGGCTACATTTCATTAGTGAAGGTTTAAGGCATGCGGCAGTTTGCCCCGCTGAGAATCACATGCAATGCCCAACGTTTCAAAATTTTTTAAAAGCCGCAATTGCAGGAGAATATCAGCCGACCAAGCTGTAGCAAAAGTATCCGAGTAAATAGGCATGTCATTGTATCGCCATAAAGATTTCATTTTATTGAAGTCAAAGTTTCATAAAAACTTGTTCTAATTTTCTTAATTTTTTTACCAAACGTATAAAATGATGAACAAGAAAACTGTATTGGCTTTGATCTGTGCGACAACTTTTGGATTAAGCGCCTGTAATGATGATAACCAAGATCAAAATACATCAATAGAAAAAGTCACTGAGCCAACTTTGGTTTCTTTTGCCAAACTTCCTGTTGAAACTTACGCAGCTGGCCCTGATTCTGGTCAAGCAGTTCAAGGTGCCAATGGCATTTATCCACCCTTTAAAGGACAGCCTGTACAAGGTTTTTCTGCTGCACTGAAAAACGATGATGGCAGCTATATGGCGATGTCTGATAATGGTTTTGGTACACAAGATAATTCAGCGGATTATTTACTTAGAATTTATAAGCTAAAAGCTGATTTTAAAACTAAGTCGAAAGGAACTGGACAAGTCGAAGTACACAGCTTTATTCAGTTACGTGACCCGAATAAGCGCATTCCATTTGATATTGTGAATGGCAATACCGCCGAGCGCTTATTGACAGGTGCAGATTTTGACCCTGAGTCTATGCAACGCACAGCGGATGGAACATATTGGATTGGCGACGAATTTGGCCCATATTTACTTCATTTTTCCGCTGAAGGTGTCTTGCTGGATGCACCTATTCCATTGCCGAATCCATTGAACCCAGCGCAAGAATTACGTTCACCACAAAATCAATTCAACAAAGCCAATATCAACTATGTTGAACCATTGGTTCCGCAGAGTGGTGGTTTTGAAGGAATGGCAATTTCTCCAGATAGAAAATATTTATATCCATTGCTTGAGAAGCCATTGAAGTCGATTCGAGAAGGTGAGCGTTTATTATTAATTTCTCAGTTTGATGTGCAGAAAAAAGCTTATACAGGACAATACTATTGGTTCGCTTTAGATAGTAAAGCCACGAATATCGGTGATTTCCAGTTGTTCAATGACAAAGAAGGCATCATCATTGAGCGTGATGCCAGCCAAAATAATTTGGGTGGCTATAAGAAATTAATCAAGATTAAGTTTAATGATGCAACTCAAACGCTAGTGCGTGAAGATTTGGTGGATTTAATGAAGATTGCCAATCCAAATGCTTTATATGGTGCTGCACGAGAAGGTGATATTGGTACAGACCGTATTTTTGCATTTCCATTTGAAACGATCGAAGATGTGATTATTGAAAATGGTACAACGTTGACTGTGCTGAATGATAATAATTTTCCGGGTTCAACGGGACGTAACGCCAAACTGGCGGATGATAATGAAATTATTCAAATCCGTTTGCCAAAAGCACTATTTTAAACTTTAGGTCAAAAATGGCCGAAATGATCATTTCTCATTTTGGTTGAAAGCGTATACTGATCAGGCATAAGGAGTCGTAATGTCTGAGTCAGTTATACGCCCAACTCATATCGAATATGGTTCGAAATCGTTTACAGCGATTTTATGGTCATTGTTCTTTGCTGGTTTTGCTTCATTTTCATCGTTGTACTGTGTGCAGCCAATGATGCCAATTTTTGCAAAGTTCTTTGATGTGACTCCGACACAAAGTAGTTTACCTCTTTCTTTTTCAACAATTGCGCTCGCAATCGGCTTGTTATTTACAGGCTTTATTTCTGATCGGTTTGGACGTAAACCGATCATGGTGTTTGCTTTATTCCTCGTCTCTGTGCTGTTACTTGTCAGTGCATCTTTTCCTGTTTGGGAAATCTTTCTCACGACTCGTATTTTTATTGGCTTGGCAGTCAGTGGTGTTGCCGCAGTCGCAATGACCTATATTGGTGAGGAAATAGCTCAGAACGATATTGGCTTTGCCATGGGATTATATATTTCGGGCACGGCGATAGGTGGTATGGGTGGACGTTTGATTGCTGGGGTCTTGGTTGACTTTATTTCTTGGCAATCGGCAACGTATATCATCGGTTTTTTAAACTTTATTATTGCGTGTCTATTTTATTTATTATTGCCGAAATCACAGCATTTTAAACCGTATCCATTCCGTTTTTCGCGTTTTAAAGCTGCATTTGAACAGAACCTCAAAGATCCTAAATTGCGTATTTTATTTGCACAAGGCTTTATCTTAATGGGTTGTTTGGTGACTGTATTTAACTACATCAGTTATCACCTGTTAGAAGCGCCATTTCATTTGTCACAAACATGGATTGGTCTGATTTCGATTGCTTATTTAGCGGGTATTTATAGCTCTCCTAAAGCAGCGAAATGGGGCTTTCAGTATGGGCGCGATAAAGTGCTTCCTATTTTACTGTTGACCATGATCGTAGGTTTGCTGATCACCTTGATTCCCACACTTTGGGCGATCTTACTTGGCTTAACGATTTTTACTTTTTCTTTCTTTGCCGCACATTCAACCGCCAGTAGTTGGGTTTCAGTACAAGCCGTACAATATCGAGCAGTGGCATCTTCTTTATATCTGTTCTGTTATTACATTGGTTCAAGTTTACTTGGTAGTAGTGGCGGCTTGATTTGGGAAAATTTTGGTTGGGTTGGGATCAATTTCAGTGTAGCGATGGTGTTAGTGCTGGGTCTCTTTTTGGCAATACGATTGAAGAATTCATAGATTAAAAATTGTATTCGTTTTCATATTCCTAGCTTATGATCTAAATTTCATTAATTTAAAAAAGCAAAGAATTAAAATGATGCCAATTAAAAAGATATTTATCGCGTTTCTGATTATTTTTTCATTAATGATTGGTTTTATGGCGGGAGCGTTAACTGCTGGATTAAATTATTGGTTTCAGCCTTTGGTCCACATACAAATTTCAAATCAAAGTGGGCAAACTATTAAGAAGCTTAAGTTACTTGTGAATACTGCAAGTAATCAACATGAGATTACTTTCCCATCATTAGAAAATAATAAAGCTATCAAAGCACGATTTTTTGTTCAAGGTGAAGGTGGATATCGGCTAGAAGCAACATTGGCGAATGGTCAGATTGTTTCTAGTGGTCGAGGCTATATTGAGTCAGGTTCAACAGTAAAAGAGCTTGTAGGATCGAATGAAATAATAAGTAAGGTCTCATATTAATCTAAAGTTCTACTTTGCCTTTAATATTAATATTTTGATTAAACTTTATACAAATAAATTGTTATCTCCTTGTTCTTGAATGTTTTATAAACAAGGAAAATGAATGGAATTCATGTTAAAATAATCGGCTTTCATTTTAGGGGCTAAAATACCACCAGCCCCGATAGATGTCTCTCCTTCATCTGCTAGCCGAGATTCGCAAGCCATGTCTACTGCCTACACCATGCAGACCGCGCCAAAAGCGCTGTTTGATTACGACAAATATTGGGCGTCGTGTTTTGAACCCGCACCATTTTTGCCGATGTCACGAGAAGAAATGGATCTGCTCGGTTGGGATGCATGTGACTTTATTTTGGTGTGCGGTGATGCTTATATCGACCATCCTTCATTCGTATCAGGTGTGATTGGACGTGTACTTGAAGCACAAGGTTTCCGAGTTGGGATTATTGCGCAACCCGATTGGACCAATGTTGAAAGTTTCCGCGTTTTAGGGAAGCCGACGATTGCATGGGGTGTGACTGCGGGGAACATGGATTCGATGATTAACCGTTATACGGCTGATCGTAAGATCCGTTCTGATGATGCATATTCTCCAAACAATGAAGCGAACAAGCGACCAGACCGTGCGGCAACGGTTTACTGTCAGCGTTGTCGTGAAGCGTTTCCTGACGTTCCAGTGTTATTGGGTGGTATTGAAGGTAGCTTGCGCCGTATTGCGCATTATGATTACTGGTCAGACAAAGTTCGCCGTTCGATTTTAATGGACTCGAAAGCAGACCTATTGATGTATGGTAATGGTGAGCGTGCCATTATCGACGTCATGCATCGTTTGGCCAAAGGTGAGAAAATCCACGAGATTACGGATGTTCGTGGTACAGCATTTATTATTAATAAACATAACAAAGCATCTAAAGCAAAATTCGTTGAAATTGCTAGTAATGATATCGATACCATTGGACGTGTTGATCCAATTATCAATCCCTATGTGATGACTGAAGATATTGATGGCTGTGAAGTTGAAAAAGAAAAAGGCAACTCACTGGCACAGTATCAAAATTTCCAAAAAGAAATCGTAACCAATCCAATTGTACGTGAAGGGGATAATTTAGACCCTGATACTCAGATCGTACAATTAAAGCCTGCACCATCAAAAGCAATTAAACATAAGCTGCCGCCGCGTGAATTGGCAGTGATTCGTTTGCCTTCATTTGAAGAAGTTGCTGATGATCAAGTACTTTATGCACATGCGAACCGTATTTTGCATTTGGAAACCAATCCGGGGAATGCGCGTGCCTTGGTGCAACGTCACGGTGAGCGTGATGTTTGGATTAATCCACCACCAATTCCGCTAACGACTGAGGAAATGGACTACGTATTTGATTTACCGTATGCACGTTTACCGCATCCGTCTTATGAGAATGCACGTTTTCCTGCCTTTGATATGATCAAATTCTCGGTCAATATTATGCGGGGTTGTTTTGGGGGGTGTACGTTCTGTTCGATCACTGAACATGAAGGCCGTATTATCCAAAACCGTTCGGAAGATTCGATTTTACGTGAAATTGAAAAAATTCGTGACACTGCTCCCAACTTCACTGGGATTATCTCGGATTTAGGTGGGCCTACAGCAAACATGTATCGTTTGCACTGTAACGATCCTGAAATTGAGAAAAACTGTCGTAAACCATCCTGTGTCTATCCAGGTGTGTGTCAGAACTTACATACCGATCATGCACCATTGGTTCAACTGTATCGTAAAGCACGTGAAATCAAAGGTGTGAAGAAGATTCTGATTGGTTCTGGTCTGCGTTATGACCTTGCGGTACTGAACCCTGAATATGTGAAGGAGCTGGTACAGCACCATGTCGGTGGCTACCTGAAAATTGCACCTGAGCATACCGAAAATGGCCCATTATCGAAGATGATGAAACCGGGGATTGGGACTTATGATCGCTTCAAGCAAATGTTTGAGCGTTTCAGTAAGGAAGCAGGTAAGGAACAATATTTAATTCCTTACTTTATTGCTGCACATCCGGGGACCACGGATTACGACATGATGAATTTGGCGATTTGGTTGAAGAAGAATGGCTTCCGTGCTGATCAGGTACAAACTTTTTATCCATCACCAATGGCAACCGCGACCACGATGTATTATTCAGGCAAAAATCCGTTGTCTAAAGTGGCGCGTTATACTGAGAATGTCGATATTGTGAAGGGTGAAAAACGTCGCCGTCTGCACAAAGCATTCTTACGTTACCATGATCCAAATAACTGGCCATTGTTACGTGAAGCTTTGAAAGAAATGGGACGTTCAGATCTCATTGGTAACTCAAAGCAGCATTTGATTCCGACGTATCAACCTCAAGGTACTGCTGAAGGTGAATATAAGTCAGCGCGTAAGAAGAATTCGAGTGTTGCAGGGGATTCTGCAAAACGTAATGGTCAACAAAATCAGCCACGTTCTCAGTCAGGTCAAAAACGTCCGCAAAAAGGGCAGATTTTGACTCAACATAATGGTTTGCCGCCACGCGAAACAGGTGAGAAAAGACCATTTTCAGGAAAGCCTAAACAGAAAGCCAAAGCACAGCGCTAACTGAACAAAAGAAGGCATTCGATAGAATGCCTTCTTTTTTAAGTCATATTGTGAGCTGTGTCACATCGGCTTTAATTTTTCATAACGCAATAGAAACATATACTGACAATATCAACTTGAATATTTACTGCTCGATGATTATAAATAAAGGGGCAGCAAACTTTTACGACTTTGGTCGGCTTGTAAAAAAGGATGAATAATTTTAAGTTTGTATTGCTAAAATGACTTTGCTATCGCTTGCTTTTGACTAAAAAAGTATTGATTAAAAAATTGGCATCATAGCCAAAATGATTATAAAAAATCTAAAGGATTGGTTAGAAATGTATTATTTCATAACAATAGTAGGATTGCTGCTAATTGCAGCACTTGTGCTTCGGCGTTTACATCAAAATCAACGTCAAGACAGCCCCTTAAAGAGACGTGGTATTCTCACCATTTCAGAACAGATTACCTTGATGCGTCTTCAGGCTGTGTTACCAAGACATACAATTTTAGCGCATGTGTCTTTTGATGCATTATTAACGACTAAATACGCTCATACGCGTCGTAAATATCAAGGTTTAGTTGCTGATTTCGTTGTATTAGATCAACAACATCAGGTTCTGGTTGTGATTGAGATTGTTGATGAGTCTTATGTGAACCGTCTTCATCAAAAAGATTATCAAGATAGTTTGCTTGAACTGGCTGGTTATCGAGTCTTGCGTTATAGCAGTATTCCAACTGAGCAAGAGTTACGTGATGATTTGGTATCTGATCCATTAGAACCAAATACCACAATTTCGACAGTATCAACTGGTATGGTACAAGCAGAACATATCATGAAATATAATATGTTCGCTGCAAAGTCTTAATCTGGCTTCACGGCTGTGACCGTCATTTCAACTAAAACATCAGGTGCATACAGTTTAGATTCTACGCAGGTACGTGCTGGGGGATGACCCTCAGCAATCCACGCATCCCATACTGCATTCATGGCTGCATAATCTTTCTCAATGTCTTTTAAAAAAATCAGTACGGATAAAATATGTGTTTTATCTGTTCCTGCTTCGGCAAGTAAACGATCAATATTGTCTAAGGTCTGCTGTGTCTGTGCAGCCGTGTCTACACTGGTATCATCTGCAAGCTGACCTGCCAAATGAACTAAATTTCCTGAGATTGCGACTTCACAAAAACGAGAGGTGACATGTAGTCGTTGCACAGACATTTTATGTTCCTAATAAGAATAGATTTTGTTTGATTGTAATAGATGAGATAAACCTAGAGTGTAAATTTGTTTTAAGTCAAATCGTAAAAGCTTGTATTTCCATCAGGTGACGTTGATAGAAAAATAAAGCACAGCGTTGTTGTGGACAGATAATCAAGCTGCCCAAATTTAAAAATTGAATATTGGCACATCGTAGTTGATTTAAACAGGCCGCGATTGAGCTATGTAGAGGGCACAGTTGTTTCAGTTGGCTAATCGTTGCATAAGCGCTGTGATACATATCATTATTCCTTTTCAATTTTGAAAGAAATGGGCAAAATCGCTTCGCCCAATGATGATTTATGTGGTTTGTTGTTCAGATTGATACCAGTTGACATGACGTGTAATGAACATGACGCAGGCGATGAGAATGAAGGAGAGGATGGAGCCAAATAAGAAAGTCTTACCATTGGATTGCAGTAATAGATACATCATGCTGTACAAAATGCTTAGCAGAACTCCAAATAAAAATGCGGCTTTAAATCCTTTAACGACGAAATACAAATACCATGTGATTAAGCCAATACAAGCGATTGCCGCGATCAGATATGCCCAAGCGAATGCATAGTATTCACTGATTGAAAGCAATAAAACAAAGAATACACCTTGTGCCATCGCAACAAGTGCATATTGGATGGGATGGATTTTTAGTTGTTTTAAAACTTCGAATAAAAAGAAGCATCCAAAGGTAATAATGATCACCATAACACCATATTTAATGGCACGATCTGTTTGTGTATAGATGTTTACAGGGTCTAGAAATTGAGTAGAAATACCAGAAATATTGGCTCTGGATGCATTACTTTCATATTGATTGTCTGGATTTTCTCTAGAATTTAGCGCTTGATAGAAACATTGGCTATTTTCACATAGGGCGATACGATCCAAATTTCGTTTACCTAAAGCGATATTTTTCCAGTCAGCCTGAAAGTGGTTTTTCTGATTGAGTTTTTTGAATGGCAAACTTTGTCCATCATATTTTACATCGCCCCAATTCCCTTGAGCTTGATAGGTCATTTCATAGCTGGTTGGAATAAAACTAAATTCACTGAGTCCTTCAAGTTCAAACTTTAGATTAAACTTAAAACCTTGTTGAAATTTTTGAATCAGTTCAGGATATTGTTGAGTGGTAATATGCATTAAATCAAAGCTATTTTTTCCTTGGCTTTGTTCATAAAAATCAAATTTATAGGTCTTATTTTCAATGTTTAGAATAGGTTTAGCATTGAGTCCACGGGCATCCTGAATCGGGAAGATGATTTCGGCTTGATCCCATAGATAATGACGTTGAGATTTATTATCGATTGCTTTAAAAGAACCTTTGCCTGACATTGAATTTTGATAGCTAATCGCTTTGTAAATTGTGCGCTTATATGTGTTATCGGATACTTTGAATTGCACACGCCAGTCAGTAGATTCTGCACCTAGAACAATAAAAAGAGTTTGGTTGCAGCTATAGGTTTTCTTATCCTCATCTGTGCATGTTGTTTGGACTTGATAGGGCAATTTTAAGTAAGGTGCGATGATTTGCTGTGGTCGAATTTGTTCGTTCGCAATATCATTGATTACTTGTTGTTGATAGCTTTGACGTTCAGAAACAAGATTGGAAATAAATAGAAGTCCAATATAAAAAATGAAAATCAAGAACAGAATTGCTCCGATTTTAAGATGAATAAAGTTACGGTGCATGGTGGATTCCATTGTCATAGTGATATGACAAGTATTCCAAGGTGATATGCGTTTTGAATGCGCTAGATTTGAAGCTTATGTGAAGTTTATATGAAGTGTCAGTGTGACCAGTACGCCAGAGTGATGATTCTCTAAGAAATCGAGAACATTTGCAGAGATATTTTGAATCGTAATTTTACCTTGATGTTGCTGAATAATGTGTTGAACAATGCTTAAACCAATCCCAGTACTACGTTGCTGATTATGTGGTCGAGGCAGTGAAAAATATGTCTCAAAAATACGATTTATCGCGTATGAAGGAATAGACTCTCCCTCATTAAAAAATAAAATTTTGATCTGATGATTCGCATGATCTTGTTTGAGATGAACTGCTATTTTTCCATCAGGAGGGCAAAAGTCCCTTGCATTATCAAGTAGATTATTTAGCGCCTGTTTCAGCCAAAAGGGATCGGCATATATGCTGTAATGTTCAGGTAGTTCCAGTTGAATATGGATATTTTTGAGTTGCAGAGCACTACTTTGCTGTAAAAAGCATTGTTTTATTAATAGGCAGAGATCTAATGTTTGGAACTCAAGCGCATGATCATTTTTTTCTAACCGAGTTAACAAAAGCATTCGTTCGATCAAAGACTGTAAGCGCTGACTTTGCTGCATGATATGTTGTGCAAATTGCTGTTGATCTGCTGGAGGTAGATCATCTTGTAATAGCTCTGCACTGGCTTGAATGGCAGTCAGTGGGCTTTTTAGCTCGTGCGTTAATGTATTGACGTAATTTTCAACATAGGCTTTATCTTCAAGTTTTTCACGCATTTCACTGAGTGCTTGGGTCACTTGATTGAGTTCTTTGGCTGAATAAAAGAATGGGGCTTGATTCACAGGTGCAAGTGCTTGCGCATAATGACGGACTCGATCAATACTATGTTTAAGCCAATACGCCACTATACTGGCAAGCAAAAGACTGAGCGCTGCTATCCAAAGTGCTTGATAAATCAATTGCTGTTCTGCACGAGCAATATAGGGCTGTACTGACTGGTTGGGCTTACCAATACTGACCACACCGAGCAACTGTTGTTTATAAATGATCGGTGCGGCGATATGCATCACACTGCTATTGCGGTCATTAGGGTTAGTTGCTGTAGAGCGCGCGCCGTATTTTCCTCTTAAGGTTAAATAGACGTCATTCCATTGAGAATAATCCTGTCCAACAGCTTTTCCTTCTGAATCATAAATCACAATGCCATGCTGATCAGTAATATAAAGCTGTTGATTAATTTCTTCTTTTTTATGCTGCCAAATGGTTGCATCAAGTTGACGAGATAATGCAGCTTGAATTTTTTGATTAAATTCAGGCGTATTGACTTGATGTTGATACACATCTTCAGCAATGAGTTGCGCAATAATATTGGCATTTTCAGCAAGTGTATCTTCAACCACTTGTCGTACATTGGGTTTGACTTGTTGGGTGAGGGTATAGGCAATAAAGCTGAGACTCAGTACCACCACCAAGCTAAAGAAAAACCAAATGCGAATAAAGATGGACATAATAAAAGTGAAATTTTAATTATTGGAAGATAGTTTAATATGAACCAAAAATAAATTGCGCTACTAAATTGAAAAATAATAAAGTTGGCATTAGTATTCTTGATTATATTTTTACAAATGATAAATCTAAGGGAATAATTTTGAATAAGATAGTTTTTATTTTTAGTCTTTTATACGCTTCTAGCTGTTTTGCAATTAATCCAGATCAAGAATATATGATGTTCTTAAAAAAATATGAGGAATTATCAAATGCTGTTGATTTAGATGGATTAGAAATGTATGCCGATGATGCAAAAATTCACTCAAAAGAAATCTCATCTGATGGTATAGAACGAACGATGAGTATGTCTGGTAAAAAATTAAAAGAGCTAGTTTACGATAATTTAGAAGTTTTAAAGGGGTTGGCCTACCAAACTAATTTTAAAAATGTGAATATTATTAGAACCCAAGACTCAGCGAAAATAACAGCTAGTAAATATAGCAATAAAGATTGTTATACTGATAATGATTATTACATGGTCGTGACTAGAAAGCCTGATAATAAGCTGTATATTACAGAAGAATATCTTACTCTATCACCCAAAAACTTATGCAAACAAGGAATTAAAGATGATTTAGTTTTGCAGCTATCTTTAGGTGCAAATATTATGAAAAAGAAGTTACCAATCAAGTTAGATCGAGATACAAGTTTAGAAAATGTAATTGCTAAAGATAAAGTCCTTACTTTTGTTTACCGGTTGCCATATTTAACAGCAAATGATTTACCTTCAGATTGGATCGAAATCAATGCCGTTCCACAAATCATTAAAGGTGTCTGTGCTGACAATAAAATGAAAGATCTTTTAGATAAAGGTGCAGAAATTAATCTAGAATACTATTATTCAGATAATAGACGCGCAACAGATGTTAAATTACATAAGCAGGATTGTAGCGTTTAATTAGTCATTTTTAAACTATAACCAAAACCTCTATGGGTTCGTATTGGGTCATCGTCTGGCGTAATTTGTTTGAGCTTTTGTCTTAAGCTTTTGATATGTGTATCGACAGTTCGTTCCAAACTATGCTCTGGGTGTTCCCAAATATGGTCCATCAATTGTTGGCGACTAAAGACCTGCTCAGGATGCTGAATTAGCAAAAATAACAAGCGGTATTCATATCGCGTAAGTTGCAACATTTGCCCATGATATTGGATTTGTAAGGCTTGTGGATTACATGACCATGTTGCCGATTGCAAAGTAACGTCAGTTTCAGGAATTTCAAGTGATGTGGTTACAGGCTGTGCTTGAATCTCCATTCTACGCCAAATGGCTTTGATTCTTGCCACGATTTCTCGCGCGCTAAATGGCTTGCTGCAATAATCATCAGCGCCAATTTCCAGCCCTACAACACGATCAATTTCATCGTCTCGAGCGGTTAAGAACAGTAAAGGCGTATGATCATTTTTGCGAAGTTGTTTACACACTTCAAAACCATTGATATCAGGTAAGCCGACATCGAGAATAATAAAATCAAAAGTTTGTAATGCACTCATTGCTAAAGCTTGAGTGCCTGTATTTGCCCAATGGACAGTCCATCCTTCACGCTCAAGCGCATAGCGGAGTGGTAGAACGATCGCAGCTTCGTCTTCAACACAAAGAATTTGTTTAGGGTTCATGATCTCGTTGTAATCAATCGTTTTCTGATTTTATTAAATTGAGTTTATCTGAACTTATTGAGCAATGCAGAAGAATCTAAGAATTTTTATCGCTAGTGGAAATATGTATGAAGGACACCAAAAGTGCCCTGTAATATTCGGATTTGATCGTCACGCCAACCACAGGAGCAGATGCTAAAAGCGAGGATTTCTTTAGCATGGGCAGGTAACAAGGATAAAGTTACTGCGCTGCCTAGAGTACTGAAAACTGGATAAAAAGCAAACATAAATTTAAGTGAGCACTGTGCTTTTGTGTAAAAAAGCAGCACTACCACAATGAAAGTTGGGATTCTTCCTGAGCTTGTTGAAGTTGATATACACCAACACCGACTAAACGGAATTGAAAATCAGGATCTATATGCATTTCTTCGAGCAGTTGAATCACAACTTGTTGCAAATCATGTTGTGATTGCAAAGGACTTTTAAAGCTCTTGCTGTGTTGTAGTACCTGAAAATTCTTGAGTTTTAATTTGACGTTTACACCACGCGCTGTAAGTTGTTTTTTATTCAGGCTGCGCCAAACTTGTTCACTGAGCGGTTGCCAAGCATGTTGGCATTGAGCAAGGGTATAGTCATCATCAAAGGTAATTTCTTTTGATATCTGTTGGCGTTCACGCTCTGCTTTTACAGGGCGATGATCAATGCCTTGCGCATATAAATACAGTTGCTTTCCATATTTACCGAAATGATGAATCAGCACATTTTCTTCAATTTGTTGCAGATCACCAAGCGTATGAAGATTGAGCTGATTGAGTTTTTCTTGAGTAACCTTACCGACTCCAGGAATTTTATTCAGCTCCAAATCTTGGATAAATTTTAGGACTTGATGGGGCTTAATCACAAACAAACCATTGGGTTTATTCCAGTCCGATGCAATTTTTGCCAAAAACTTATTTGGAGCAACACCTGCAGAGGCGGTCAGCCCCGTAACGGCAAAAATATCAGCCCGAATTTGTGTCGCAACTTCCGTTGCACTCGGAATATCTTTTAAATTTTCCGTGACATCTAAATAAGCTTCATCTAAAGATAGTGGTTCAATGAGCGGTGTATATTGTTGGAAAATCTGATGAATTTGAGCTGAAACTTCACGATATTTTTCAAAATGTGGTTCGATCACCACAACTTGAGGGCAGAGCTTTTTTGCCTGTCCCATCGACATTGCTGAGCGTAAGCCAAATACACGGGCAGGATAGGATGCTGCTGCGATAACGGCACGAGGATGATGAGAGGAAATGACCACAGGTAAGTCTTTAAGCTCAGGGCGATCTCTGAGCTCGACTGATGCATAAAAGGCATCCATATCGATATGAATGATTTTACGAAGTTCATTTGCCATCTTGAATGCCTTGTTCTTGTAAAAACAGAAACCATTCTTTCGGTGATTCTGCATAGACATTTAAGTCCACTGCTTTAGGTACGCCTTGAATTTTACCTTGACTGGTATGCTGCCAAAACATCCATTTTCGACCATCTTTCAGTTCAGGTTTTGACTCATAATCTCTCACCCATAAAGGTGTTTGATTAAAATTGCCCATCAATACGATGTGATAAAAGCTTTTAGAAATATAAAAAATGGGCTGTTTACCGTAATGCTTCTGAAGTTGGTCATGCATTACTTGGATTTCTTTAAGCAACTGCTCTTTGGTATAGGTATTAATACAATTACTGTCATATTCGAGATCGATGACAGGCGGTAATGCATCCGTTTTATTGGGCACAGTCGCTATAAAATTTTCTGCTTGAACTTGCCCATCGCGACATAAACGATAGAAGTGATAGGCACCGACATGCAAACCCTGTTCACGCGCTTTTAGCCAGTTTTCTTGAAATTTTCGATCTTTAAAGTCACCACCTTCAGTCGCCTTGAGGTAAACAAACTGATAATGCTGTGGCGAAATTTTTTTCCAATCAATATCACCTTGATGATGAGATACATCAAAACCACGAATTGAATAATCTTTTGCAGATGCTTTCTGTTGGTAGAACAAACCGAAATAGCTCACTAATCCAAGCATGAGTGCTAAACCAACACTGGTGAGCGTTGGATAATACTGGGAAAGTCGTTGTTTCGGTTTTGTCTTGGTCATGGTTGTTCAGTTATGCGATTTCGAGTTGAGTATCAGATTTACAATATTGATCATGCAGTAATTGTACGCGTTTCGCTTTGGGATGGCTGAGTTGGTGACCAAATTGTTCCACAAATCTACAGGATGCATAATTTTGAGCATGTTGTTGATAGTTTTGAACCCAATCTGCTCGTTGTGCAATTCGTTCTTGCTGAACGGGCCATATCCCTTGTCGCAAGCGTTCAACTCCGATGCGCCAAGGTTTGGGACTAATGCGAGCACGAAAACAATTTTTATTTTTGCACATCAGGACATAACAACTGTCCGTTGAAATGGCTTGGAATAAGTTTTGTGCTTGTTCGCCCCGAGGATCAAAAGTTTGATGCATGACTAAAATGCGATAACCATTCGGCGTACGATAGACACGTAAATGCCAATAAGGATGTTGTTGTGAGAAGTGACGGATTTTTTCTAAGGCACGTTGTGCTGGTGTACCTGTAAATTTGGATTGAATATGGAATAACCATTTACTGATCAGGCCAGTTATAAATAATGCGATGACACATCCAAAGCCGAAGATCCACCAAGAACTCAAGTAAATCGCACACAGGCCGCTCAAGCTGAGTAGTGTAAGAAATACAGTCGTAGCAAGCTTCGAGCTAGGATGATGGATCAGATCAACATCAGCAAATAATACATCAGGTGTATTGAGGCATAACGCGCCGTAGCTATTTCGGGTAATGATGACATCATCCTGTTGGGCAATAATTTCCTCCCGAATTGGTAAACCTTCGGCACCGTTATAGGCCACTTTATGGTCGAATCGGCGAATTTCTTTGTCTTTTTTAAGCTGTTCAGTTGCTTCAGCAACACGTTGTTCAGCATGTTGTTGAGCAGCTTCTAAGTTTTGATCCGACCAACCAAAGCGTTTAATCGTATATTGTCGGCCTTCAAATTTCATTTTAGTTTTCGCTTCAGCCCAATATCGCGGGATAATCATGTGGTTTTCCTTATTGTCATTTTGAGAGGATAATTCTTTTTAGTCTGTTGTGTCTTTTGGAATCTGCCAAAACACAATTGCCGTAATGATGTTGATACAGCCAAGTGTGATCAACGTGGCATGAAATGCGGTGTCGATGGTCGCTGTTGTAAAATGTTGCTCAAATGTATTGATCAGTGTACCTGCTAACGCCACGCCCATACTCATGGACAGCATCATGATCATTGATAAGAAACTATTGCCACTACTGGCGTCTTGTTGTGGCAAATCTTTTAAGGTAAATGTATTCATTCCGACAAATTGCAGTGAATTTAAAGTTCCAAAAATAAATAGATGGAGCACTTTCAGCCAAAGGGGAGTTGCCGCTGTCATCAATGAAAAACTGATGATACATAATCCGACTAGCACCGTATTGGTCAGTAAGAAACGACGATAGCCGACATGCTGAATTAAGGGGCGAACAATTGGCTTCGAGAATAAAGAACCCAAAACAGCAGGGATCATCATTAAACCCGTGATAAATGGCTCAAACCCAAAAGCGACTTGTAGCATCAATGGCAAAAGAAACGGAATCGCATTACTACCTAAGCGTGCGAAGAAGTTGCCAAGCACGCCGATCGAATAGAGTTTGTAGCGGAATAAACGTCCATGGAATAGTGCATTTTGATGGCTATGCGCATGATAGGCATAGCTACAGGTTGCAATCACTCCAACGATGAGCAGACTTAGACTGACCCAGTGTGAATACTGCGGTGAGGCAATATTTTCGATTCCGAGAGATAGTCCAACCATGGCAACCATCAATAAAATAAAACCGCTCAAATCGAAATGTTTTACTGTAGGCTCTTTCTGATTCGGCATGACTTTCAGAGTCATGATCATCCCGAGAATACCCATCGGAATGTTAATCAGGAATATCCAATGCCATGTGCTGACCTCGACCAACCAACCGCCTAAGGAGGGGCCCATTAATGGCCCAAGCAAACCTGCTAAGCTCATTAAGCTCATCGCTGACAAGAATTGCGAACGGGGAATCAATTTGAGTAGCGCCAAACGCCCGACAGGCATCAATAATGCACCGCCAATGCCTTGAATCACACGGAAAAATAGCAGTTGTTCTAAGTTTTGAGATAAACCACAGCCCAGAGAAGCCAAGCTGAAAATGACCATTGCGCTGAGATAAATATTACGAATACCAAAGCGATCCGCCAACCAGCCACTTAACGGAATACAAGCTGCAACAGATAAGACATAGGCCACAATGACACCATGCATTTGCAAGGGATTTTCATTGAGTTGTACTGCCATCGCAGGAATAGCAGTATTAACGATCGTGGTATCCAAGGCTTGCATAAAAAAGCCAATCGACACCAAAAATACCAACAGTCGAAATTCAGGTTGTACAGCTTGATGCGTGGTCGTTGTCATAAGTTGTGACGAATGAAAAGTCAGCTTTAGTTTAAAGCAACTCGGCTTGAAATAAAGCCAAAAATTGTCAAAGAGTCGTCATTGAACTGACATGAAAGTGTCATCGAACTTGCACCTCACAACACTAGATTAGCCATATAAAAGAATTGTATGGAAATTGAGCATGAAATTTAAGATTTCAGTTTTATTGGCAGCAATGCTGTCTGTGGGGTTGGTTGCTTGTAATGATGATAATGACAACCACAACAATACGCCTGAAGTAGTTGAGCCTACGCCTGAGACGATTAAACTCAGTTTATTGGGTCGATATGAAACCAATATATTTGCTCAAAGCGCTGCGGAAATTCCCGCCTATGATGCAGCAACCAAACGTCTATTTGTCGTAAATGCCCAAAAAGGTTTGGTTGATGTATTAGATGTTTCAGCACCTGAAAAGCCTGTGCATATCGCAGAACTTTCTGCACGCGCCTATTTGACAGATTCAGAAGTAAATAGTGTCGCAGTGAAAAATGGAATCGTTGCGATTGCTGTACAAGCAGCCAATAAAACAGATGTGGGAATTGTCGCATTCTTTAATGCGAAGGATTTGAGTTTTATCAGCAAAGTTGCAGTCGGTGCATTGCCTGATATGGTGACTTTTAGCCCTGATGGCAATACGGTACTGGTCGCAAATGAGGCTGAACCGAATGATGATTATTCTATTGATCCTGAAGGTTCGGTCAGTATTATTGATGTGCGTAATATTCAACAACCGAAAGCGGGTGTTGCTGATTTTAAAGCATGGAATAACCAAAAATCCGATTTGATCGCAAAAGGTGTGCGTATTTTTGGGCCAAATGCAACCGTTGCTCAAGACTTAGAGCCTGAATACATCACGGTCTCTGCTGACAGCAAAACTGCATGGGTGACTTTGCAGGAAAATAACGCAATCGCACGCATTGATCTTGCACAGCAAAAAGTAACGGACATTTACCCATTGGGTTACAAAGATCATGGTCTAGTGGGCAATGAGTTAGATGTCAGTGATAAAGATGGATTGATCAATATTAAAACGTGGGCAGGCCTTGTAGGTATGTACCAACCTGATTCGATTGCCAATTATCAAGCCAATGGACAAACCTATTTAGTTACTGCAAATGAAGGCGATAGCCGTGAATGGTTGGCTGATGAAGATGCTTATTTTGCAGGGGACACGGCCAAAGGTTATGTTGAAAATATTCGAATGAAACATTTGTTTAATAGCAAAGGTTTTAATGCAGATGGTGATTATCCTGCGCATTTACAGAAGTTTGCGAATGGGGTGAAAGGTGCAAAACTCAATCCAGTCACTTTTGCTTACTGTGGTGCAACAGCGACTGAAGCGGGTGATTGCCGTAAAGACCCGAATCTCGGGCGTTTGAATATCGCATGGAATATGGGTTATCAAACCAATGCTGATGGTTCGCCAAAGTTAGATGCCAACGGTTTATTAACCTATGACAAGCTTTATGCATATGGTGCACGTTCATTTAGCATTTGGAATACACAAGGTCAGCTCGTATGGGATTCAGGCAGTGAGTTTGAGAAGAAAACAGCAGAATTGTTCCCAGCGTATTTTAACAGTGATCACGAAGAAGCTGCATTTGATGACCGTAGTGATAATAAAGGTCCTGAACCTGAAGGAATTGCTGTGGGTGCTATTGGCAAAAAGACCTTCGCATTTATTGGTTTAGAGCGTATGAGTGGCATTATGGTGTATGACATCAGCACGCCAAATCAGCCGAAGTTTATTGAATATTTCAGCACACGTAACTTTGCTGAGGCAGATACAGCGAAACAAGGTGATTTAGGACCAGAAGGATTAATTTTTATTGCAGCTAAAGATGCACCAAATGGTAAGCCGCTTTTAGTGGTGGGCAATGAAGTGAGTGGTTCAACTGCAATTTACCAAATCAACGTGCAGTAGAGTAGACCCAAAAAAAGCGGATCATTTGATCCGCTTTTTTATCTATTTTTGCTTAAACTTCGATATGTGTTGGTGTGCTGAGATTTTTGATGACACTTGAAATTTGTTCAAGCGTATCGCAGATGATTACTTTCGCGCGATGTTGTGGAGGTAAAAAACCTTCTTCGACAGCATGATCTAGCTGTGCGATCAGCGGATCATAGAAACGATTCACGTTATAAATGATCATAGGTTTTTGATGTTGGTTGAGCTGTCCCCATGTCGCGATTTCAAGAATTTCTTCGAAGGTTCCAAGACCACCTGGCAATGCGATAAATGCATTTGCACGTTCCGCCATAAGCGCTTTACGTTCATGCATGGTTTTTACAATATGCAGTTCAGTGAGTTTGCTGTGGGCAATTTCATAATCCAACATAAATTCAGGAATTACACCAACCACTTCACCGCTATGTTCCAGTACGGTATCGGCGACTTGTCCCATTAAGCCGATACTTGCACCGCCATAAACGATACCAAAACCTTGATTGGCAATGTGTTGAGCAAGTTCGATGGCTTTATCACGATAAATAGGTTTATTGCCTGTACGTGAACCGCAATATAAAGCAATAAGAGGTTGAGTCGTTTTTGGGAGAGTAATGGTTTTATTTTCAGTCATTCTTAATACACTATTCATTTCGTTTATTTTCACCTTATCATTTTCATTGTGCTTGTCTAGGCTAAATCACTTTTATGACAGTTTTATGCACATTTTACATACAATGCCTGTTTGCCATATGAGAAAGAATTTGCAAAAAACATCCACATAAAATAGATGAATTTCACTGGAATCTTGCCTATACTGAAAATCCTTTTATTAATTCATGTCCCTCTATGAGTAGTGGTTGTTGTTGCTCCGCTTTATTCTTATTTCCTAAAAAAAATGTTTTGGCGAAGTCTGCCGATCTTTTAAACTTTCCACTTGATAAAAATATTGCTGCTTTAGCCGAGGAGTCACATCAATGATTCTGGAATGGATGTCTGACCCCGCTGCATGGGTAGGTTTAGCAACGTTGGTGGTGCTCGAAATTGTATTGGGTATTGATAACCTTGTTTTTATTGCAATTTTAGCTGAAAAGCTGCCACCTGAGCAACGTAATACTGCGCGTCGCGTTGGTTTGATTCTCGCTTTATTCATGCGTTTGGGACTACTTGCTGCTATCGCATGGGTGGTGACACTCACTGAACCATTGTTCCATATTTTTGGTCATGCTTTTTCTGGTCGTGACTTGATCCTATTATTTGGTGGTGTGTTCTTATTATTTAAGGGCACAATGGAGTTACATGAACGAATCGAAGGACACCAAACACTAAAAGAAGAAAACCCCGTACATGCGACGTTCTGGATGGTTATTGTTCAGATTGTAGTTTTGGATGCTGTCTTTTCTTTAGATAGTGTCATTACTGCTGTGGGAATGGTTAAAGATAAAAGTGTAATGATGCTGGCAATGATTATTGCTGTTTGTATTATGCTTTGGGCATCAAAACCGCTGATGGACTTTGTCAATAAGCATCCAACAGTGGTGATTCTGTGTCTTGGCTTCTTAATGATGATTGGTTTCTCATTGGTGGTTGAAGGTTTTGGCTTCCATATTCCTAAAGGTTACTTATACGCAGCGATTGGCTTCTCTGTATTAGTTGAGATGGTTAATCAAACTATGCGCCGTAACCAAGAGAAACTCGTGACGACAACGGACTTGCGTTATCGTACCGCATCAGCCGTTTTGCGGATGCTCGGTGGTAAAGGCAGTGAAGGGCAGAACAACGAAGCTGAAGATGTTCTGGCAACACAAGCTTATGCCAAAGAAGTTTTTGACGAAGATAATGGCGTTTATCACAGCGTCATGGTGCAAGGTGTTTTAGGTTTATCTGAACGTCCAGTGAAGTCGGTGATGACACCGCGACCTGAGCTTGAGTGGTTAGATTTAGAGGCTGAACCTGACGAGTTAAAAGCACGTTTAATGGCAATGACCCATTCGCGTTTGATCGTAGCACGCGGTGAATTAGACAATATCGAAGGTATTGTCCTGACGCGATGGAGCAATTACGTCAAGCACCATTACAAATGGCAATTGTGTTGAATGAATATGGCTCGATTGAAGGGATTGCCACGCCGATTGATGTATTAGAGGCGATCGCCGGTGAATTCCCTGATGAGGATGAGCTGGAAGCTGCGGCTGAAAGCCTAGAAGATGGTTCAACCCTATTAGAAGGTTCAACCGATATTCGTCACGTTTCTTTGTTATTGGGCAAAGACTTGGTTGATGAAAGTGAAGAATATTCAACCTTATCAGGTTATATCTTGTTCCATTTAGGTCGTTTACCAGAAAATGGTGAGACGGTTGAAGCGGATGGTTACTTATTTGAAGTGGTGACGATGGATGGGCATAAAATTGAAAAAGTGCGCATCATCGCTAAAGAAAAACCAGAGCGAGATTAAATACAACCACGCTTTGTGCGAACAGCTATGCTGTACGTGAAAAAGTAATTTGTAATAGCGAATAGCCTTGGGTTTTCATAGACGAAACTTAAATAGTTTATGATTGATCCCAAGGCTATTTTTATTTGAGAAAGAACCATGACACTGCTAAAAAATTGTCCATGTGGGCGAGGCTTATATGTTGAATGTTGTCAGCCTTTGCATTTAGAGCAGCAATATGCACAAAATGCAGAGCAGTTAATGCGTTCTCGTTATAGTGCCTTTGCTTTGCAACAAGTGGATTATATTTTGTCGACCACTGCGACTGGGCAGCAGGCTTATTTAGATCGTGCTGCGATTGCAGATTGGAGCAAATCGAATCAATGGCTCAAACTCGAAGTGGTACAACATCAGCCAAAGCTCGATAAAACGCACGCCTTGGTCGAGTTCAAAGCGCATTACTGTGATCAAAATCAACATGGTAAACAGCAGCATATTCATCATGAAATTTCACATTTTGTTTTACATCAACAGCGCTGGTATTTTCTTGATCCAACCTTGGATATACCAATCACGATGAAACAGCCTTGTGTTTGTGGTTCGGGGAAAAAATTTAAGCAATGTTGTGCACAATTCATCTAAGTTTGTCTTAAAATAGCGCACACTTTTACGCCTGATTTAGGATGTAGGCAGATGTTACTCACCGTTATTTATATTATTGCCATTACTGCGGAAGCGATGACAGGAGCACTGTCAGCGGGTCGACGTAGTATGGATTGGTTTGGTGTGGTACTGATTGCCTGCGTGACGGCTCTAGGTGGTGGCTCAGTCCGAGATGTGTTGTTGGGGCACTATCCGTTGACATGGGTGAAGCATCCTGAGTATTTGGT
>LULL01000165.1_pt1 | contig 29923 bp, 30 predicted proteins | sample 728161 | NCBI WGS metagenome assembly LULL01 (sample SAMN03860290, study PRJNA289734) | marine metagenome | biome: seawater column; feature: ocean; material: water; isolation source: Red Sea water column Station 149 - depth 500m | place: Saudi Arabia: Red Sea | collected 2011-10-15 | depth 500 m
TAAGTGCACGTTTGTTCCTTCTTTACCACTAATGACAAAGTATTTTTCACATGCTGGAATCATTTCTTTAATTTTTTCAAAAAAACCATTAAAATCTTTTTGTTCAATATTTTCTACTCTATCGGCTTTGGTAAAAACAACCCAGGTTTTTGTTAATTCAGATTTAAATTCTTTTATAAAATTCTTACATTCACTCACAACATCTTTAGTGCAGTCTATAAGTAAAAGATTTAGATCAACACCTTCTGAGCCAAAAATGGCCTGTCCGTTCATTCGTACATTAAGCTCTTGCCCTGAAGAATGAACACCTGGAGTATCAACCAAAACAACTTCTGTTCGGTCGACTGTAAAATTGCAATGGAAATGATTTCTCGTCGTTTGCGGTTTAGAGCTCACAATTGAAAGATCAAATCCTAAAAGATAATTGATTAGAGTTGATTTACCTGCATTGGGCTTTCCAAGCAGTGCAACTGTAATATGTTTATTATGGGGATGCTGATCTGTTAATAGCATACTATCTCCTTATATAATATTTTGTTCTAAAACTTTTTGTGCTAAAATTTGCATTCCCTTTTTCTTAGAAAAATGCTTAATTTCACCAATTATTTTTTCATTAACTTTTAAACGAATTAAAAAATTTTTATCGCCTCTTTTTTCTTCATTCTCAATACACTCATAGACGGGATGAACTTTAAATTCCCTTACTATTTTTTCTTGAAGCTGAGTTTTTGCATCAAACTTTGTTTTTACTTCATCATCAATAAAAGCACGTTGGTATTTTTTTTCATAAAGATCTAGGACTTGATCAAAAAAATGTTGAACGGCCTCCCAAGAATAAGATTCAAATATAGCTCCTAATAAAGCTTCAAACGTGTCACTTAGAATTGAACTTTTTTGATAACCTTGCTCTTTTAACTCTCCACGCCCTAGCAAACACCATTTGCCTAAATTTAAAAGTTTGGCCAATTCAGTAAGGGCTTGCTCGTTTACCAGTGAGCTTCTCAGCTTGGAGAGATCTCCTTCTTTTAGTTTTGGATAACGCCGGTAAAGTTTTTTTGTCACAATGAGTTGCAAAACAGAATCCCCTAGAAGCTCTAGTCTTTCATTATTACATGTAATTTGCTGATGCTCATGTTCAAAGGATTTATGGATAAAGGATTGTACAATTAAAGGATTAACCTCTATTAAAGAAAAGTCCCAAGCCTCTTGAAAAGTTTTATTTAAGACTGAATAATCTATTGTTTTAATTAAGCCAAGTTGCTCTTGATATATATAGGCTGAAATTTGTTTAAAGCTCACTTTCTAGCTCCAAGGTGATCATGGCCAAGTCATTGCCAACATTATGATTTACTCAATAGTTGCTCATAATTAACATGGAGCAACTATTAAGTAAATTAATTGCTCTTACAAAAAGACAATTTAGTCCTTTCAAATAAATGCAATTACCCCATTGAGAAGCTTTATAGCATACTTAAGAATCATTAAGAATCAAAATAATATATCAGGGTAAACTTTACAAATACCTTTCATTTCATTCTTCTTTTTAACCGCTCTACTACGGTGGGGATAGAAGGGAAAACTCAAACTCACAGACAGAAGCTATTATGATGTAACTACTTCTTTTTTTAGAAAAATTACAAAAAGAAGGCAAGAGCTTTAATACAATTAAAAATTATAAAACAGACCTGAATATTTTTAAACAATTTTTAATTAGCAAAGGAAGACAACTCTCTTTGACCGAAGTCACCCTACAAGAACTTCAGGAATTTAATCTTTATTTAAATAATAAGTATTCATCAGCTAATTCTATCCGAAGAAGAATTCAGGCCTTACGTATATTTTTTGATTATCTTATTTCTCAAGCTATTTTTGATGAAAACCCTATAAAAAAAATTTTAGTTGCCCCTAAAGTTGTGAACTTACCTAAGCCTGCTAGTTTTAGCTTAGTCAAAGATCTACATCAATATCTTAAACATCATATAGAAAACTCCCGAGGGCACGAAAAACTATTGGCCTTAAGAAATATGATGTTATTCTACCTCATTTATGGAGCTGGCTTAAAGGTTTCTGATATAGAAAGATTAAACTCATTTCATATTTCACAATTTAAAAAGACTTATAGAGTTTTAATCTCACCGGAAAAAAGAGATCCCTTTTCTGTTCTTTTACCTGATAGTTTTTCTGATTATTATGAACAATATCAGCAAGTTTTGGATAATGCTAAAAATAAAGATCACATAGAGTTTGAACACTTCTTATTTAATGCAAATCCTTTTAAGATCCTAAGTGGAGGTCTTTCGGCTCGTGGAATTGAAATTATCTTTAAAGAATTTTCACAGCTACTAAAGTCACAAATCACGGCTAAAAACCTACGCCAAGCTTGTATTTTTAAATGGTTGTGTCAAAAACAAACGGAATCACAAATTAAAGAATGGATGGGAGTTCAACCCCAATATTCTTTGGCCCCTTATACAACATTAATTAAAGAAGAGCCTCATAAATATAGTTATTTGGAGCTTTAGTCCTATGAGTTATACCACCGATGAAAAATATATTCTTCGTTGTTTTGAGCTGGCCAAAAAGGCAATTGGAAAAACATCGCCTAACCCTTATGTTGGGGCCGTACTGGTCAAAGATGACAAAATTATAGGTGAAGGTTTTCATCAAAAATCTGGCCTTGCCCATGCTGAAGTTGAAGCGTTTTCTCACTCTCAGACTTCAAATGCTGGTGCAACTCTCTACTGTAATTTAGAGCCTTGCTGTCATACCAATAAAAAAACTCCTCCCTGTACTCAAAGAATTATTCAAGAAGGTGTTTCAAGAGTCGTGGTAAGTAACCTAGATCCCAATCCTGAAGTTGCAGGAAAAGGATTAGAACAGTTAAAACAAGCTGGAATTGAAGTTGTCTCTGGTGTTTTAGAAAGCCAAGGGGCTGCTTTAAACGAAGTCTTTTTTACTCATATTACAAAAAAGCGTCCCTTTATACATTTAAAATGGGCACAAACATTAGATGGAAAAATTGCAACAACGAGTTTTCAGTCTAAATGGATTACACAAGAAAAGGCCAGATTTCATGTTCACCAAGAAAGAAATCTTTATGATGCCATACTCATTGGAGCACACACGGCCAATCAGGATAATCCTAGACTGACAATCAGATTAGACCAAGAAACATGTAAAAAAAGAATTATCCTCTCACCTTCTGGAAAACTCGATTCGAGCTTATCAGTTTTTACCGACAGCTTCAAAGCACAAACTCTCGTCATAACTGCCAAAAACTCACAATTCTGTCATGATGGTGAAACACTTAAACTTGAATTAAAAGACAAGTTTTTTGACCTTAACGATCTGCTTAAAGCACTATACTCAAAAGGTATTTACTCCTTATATGTTGAAGGTGGATCAACAGTGATCAACTCTTTTTTAAGTCAGTATTTATACGACCGCTTAAGTGTTTATATTGCGCCTAAACTTTTAGGTAAGGGTCTACAAAGTGTCCACCAAATGCACTTTGACTCCATGGAGCAATCTATAGTATTAAAAGAAGGAATTTGGACTCAATTTGGAGATGATATTCTCTTTGAAAGTGGAAAAAACGAATGTTTACAGGATTGATTAAAGACATTGGGAAAATCATTAAAATAATCCCTAACCAAGAAGGAAAGCAATTTGTCATCAAAACAAATTTTCCTGCAGGAGAAATCAAAGTTGATGACTCGATTGCCACAAATGGGGTTTGTTTAACAGCGACTAAAGTTGAAGCCAATTGTTTTTATGCTCAAGCTGTTCATGTCACCTTACAGAAAACATCTTTAGGACATTTAAAAGTTAATGACTCAGTCAATTTAGAACTTGCCCTGCGCCCAATGGATAGAATGGGTGGACATTTTGTCCAAGGTCATGTCAATGGGTTAGGAAAGTTAGTTAAAATCACACCTCAAGGGAAGAATATTGAACTTAGTTTTACAACCCATAAAGATCTTTTTAAGTATATTGTTGCGGAAGGATCAATTGCTCTTGATGGTATAAGTTTAACAATCGCCAACTGCAAACAAGAAATATTTAGTGTCTCAATTATTCCTCATACCTATGAAAATACAAACCTAGCATCAAAAAAAATTGGAGATCTTGTTAATATTGAAGTAGATATGATGGCCAAATACTTAGAGAACTTTCTCAATTATGATAACTCACAAGAAAGGCTTAAAAAGCTCCTGGATAATTAATAATGTTTAATACAATTGATGAAGCAATAAAAGATATACTCGCTGGTAAAATGGTTATTGTCGTTGATGATGAAGCTCGTGAGAATGAAGGAGACTTTATTATTCCGGCACAAAATATATCTGCAGAGAATGTCAATCTGATGGCCTTATACGGCAGAGGTCTTATTTGTGCTCCTATAAGTACCGAAATTGCGCAGAAACTAAACCTTCCCCTTATGGTTCCCAAATCTGAAGATTCCCATGAGACTGCCTTTACAGTTTCAATCGATGCCAAACATGGTATCACAACGGGTATTTCAGCAAGTGATAGGGCCAAAACCCTCAGACTTCTTGCCGATGAAACAACCAACAGCGATGATTTTGTAAAACCTGGCCATATTTTTCCTCTTATCGCCAAAGATGGTGGTGTCCTAACTCGTCCAGGACATACTGAGGCTGCTATTGACTTGGCCGTTATGGCAGGCTTTAAACCAGCAGGTGTAATTTGTGAAATACTTAATGAAGACGGAACTTGTGCTAGAGTTCCCCAACTCAGCCTTTTGGCCAAAAAATTAAATTTAAAACTCATAACAATTGAAGATCTTATTACCTACAAAAAAAGAATGACTTAAGGATCAATTATGCCAACACTTGAAGGAAACCTTACACTGAATAATCAAAAAATTGCTATTGTCGCCAGTCGATTTAATGAGCTTATTGTAAGTAAATTAGTCGCAGGGGCCCAAGACTGCTTACTAAGGCATGGACTAAATAAAGAGAATATAACTTTGTGTTGGTCTCCTGGAGCCTTTGAACTTCCCTTGGTCGCCAATAAACTAGCTCAAACTGGAAATTATGATGCTATTATATGTCTAGGCTGTGTGATTCGAGGGGCAACAACTCATTATGATTATGTCTGTAATGAAGCCGCTAAAGGTATTTCAAAAGTAGCTTTAGACCATGGGCTTCCCGTTATGTTTGGCGTTTTGACTACTGAAACTATTGAACAGGCCCTAGAAAGAGCTGGGACTAAGGCTGGGAATAAAGGCTGGGAAGTGACTTTAGGAGCAATTGAGATGATAAATCTTCTAAAGGAGATTAAATAATTTTTTAATTTTAGCTTGCACAACTGCAGGAAATTGTATAAAAAAGTACAGCTTTTGTTATTGGAGGTAAGCAGTGCAAAAGCAATTTAATATAAACGTTTCTTACCACCAAAAATCAACGGAACCCTCTCTAGACTTCTCTAGAAAATTATTTCTGCGATTTTTGGATTCAACAATTTAGGAGACAAACATGTCTAAATCCACAATGGGTAAAAAGTCTGCTTTTAAAATTCAAAGAAGACTTGGTGTTGAGCTTCCTGGTTTAGGTAAAGCCGGAGCTTTAGAAAGACGTCCTTACGGACCTGGTATGCACGGAATGAAAAGAAAGAAACTTTCTGACTATACTATCCGTCTTATGGAAAAACAAAAAGTAAGATACCACTATGGGGTAAGAGAAGGACAACTAAGAAACTTAGTTATTAAATGTAAAAAAGACAAATCAAGATCATGGGTTGATTCACTTATCATTTCTCTTGAATCAAGACTTGATAATGTTGTCTTTAGATCAAACTGGGCGCCCTCAATTGCAGCAGCAAGACAAATGGTCTCACACGGTCATATTTCTATAAATGGTGTAAAAACAAATATTGCCTCTGCTTTAGTTAAGCCAGGTGATGTTGTCACAATCGCCGATAAAGGAGCGAAGTCAGGAAACTACCTCCAGGCCAAAGCCAGACCAAGATTATCTGCAGTTCCAGCTTTTTTAAAAGTTGAGCAAGACGGAGAAAAAGAAAAAGTAAGTATGGTAGCTTCTCCTCTTCCAGAAGATATTCCTTTTGCTTTTGAAAAGCGACTTGTGATCGAATACTACTGGAAACTTAAGTAAGAAAAAAATCTGATGATAAAAGATGATTTTATAAGGGCCCCTCAAACAATGAGGGGCTTTTTTTATAAAGTTTTTTTATAAAGAAAGAGGAAAAGAAACACTTAAAAGATATGTACTATAATCTGCATCATAATTAGATTCACTTGTCCCATCATCAAGCTTTTTTGTTTCTAAATTAGAAATTTCAAAATTAAGCGAAACAAAAGGAACAACTTTATAGCCAATGCCAAAAACCATTCCTGAACCTTCTTTAAGTTTTATATCAGAATCATCATCATTCGTTCCTTCATAGGAAAAAACATAATTTCCCCAGATTCGTAGCATCATGGGAAAATCATATCCAACAAAAAAACCCAGTTGATTTAATGTATAATCGGAATCTGTCGTATCTGTTTCAAAATTCCAAGAGTTTCGTCTCCCATCAAGTCCCAGCATTAGCCCCATATTCTGAAAGCCAATTCTTGCTCCCACCGAAGTTCCTGTAACATCTGCATCAGTTCCATTGAGCTCCGCTGTTGAGTTAAAATTCATTCCAGCAAAGGGTTCTAACAAAAATGCTGCTTGAGCGTTTTTAGAGTAATAAAAAAGCGAAATAAGTGCTGTTAATAATAATAAACTTTTTTTCATGAAGACCCTCCTAGCCTAATTCAACATTTTTTCAAATTAAAGATCTAATGGAAGCGATACAGAAAAGATAGTCGAAGCTGTACTTAAATCACCTTTTAAACTTCCCTGAGTAATATCATAATTTAAATTTTGAATTTCTAAATTAAGACTCACAAAAGGTAAACCGGTAAATCCGACACCAATTCCATAACCATCAGAAAACTCATAATCAGCTGTTGAGCCATCTACATCTAAATCCGAACTAATAAAATATTCTGCCCAGGCCCTTAATAAAATAGGTAAATCAACACCCACAAAAACACTGGTATTTGTAATATCGACATCTTCTCCGTCACTTTCAGATTTTGCCATCTCATAATCAATCCCTGCAGAAATCAAAAGAAACGAATACCCTAATCTTGCTCCAAAAGCATTATATGGCTCTGTATCGGTCTCATCTGTTGTTAAAAAATCAACTGTTGATTTTGTTTGTCCAACTCCAACATAAGGATCGATAAGTAAACCGGCAAAAGATTGAAGGGAAAAACTAGACACCATAAGCGCCATTAAGATTCTAAGTTTCATATATAACTCCTTTTATATAATAACGAATTCCTCTTTCATATTTTAACTATAATCTAAGATTAATACTGCCTTGGAGAAAATTTTACTCTTTACTGGTAAACTCTCTAAAACTTCTAATCTTTTCACAGACTTCTTTAGCTTTGGAATAACTTCTCGCCAAAGCCTGACCTTCCTGATCTCCTATTTTTTTTAGGGACTGTTTAATATATCCTTCAATCACCATCATATCATTAGCGAGTTCATGAATAAAGGCCCGATAGTGTTTCTCTTTTTCAAAGTCTGACATAAATAAATTTTACACCTAATTTATATTTTAGACAATTTAGTTTAATGAAAATACCCTAAGACACATGGAAATTACTCAATTACTCGTTTTAGGTTCAGTCATAGGATTTTTAAGCTCATTTTTTGGAATTGGTGGAGGAAGTATTATCGTCCCAACCCTTTATACCCTTTACCCTAACTTGCCAGCTTCAATTGTAGTCCCAATTAGTCTTGGGAGTATCTTTTTTATTTGCTTAAAGAACACTATTAGCTATGGCCGAAATAAATTGCTCCCACCTAAAGAAATTATTGGAGCCTTTTTACTGAGCTGTTTTATTGGAGGTTTTCTTGGAACAAAGCTTCTGTACTTCATTGATACAAATTTAGCTAAAAAGATAATGGGTTTTTTATTACTCGCTATGGTAGTCAAACTGCTTGTCTTTAAGTCCAGACATCAAGATGATCAAAACTTTTCGCCTTCATTTATCAGTTTCTCTATTGTCGGCTTTATTGGCTCCTTAATTTCTTCTATTACTGGACTTGGAGGAGGGATTATTTTTACCCCTATATTTTTAAATATTTTAAGAGTTCCTTTAAAAAAAGTTTCACCCTATTCAAACCTGGCCATGGTTTTTGCCACCTTTATTGGCGTTATTCCTCATATATTTCAAACACGAAAAAATGTTTATTTTCAGAGCGACTTCCTGAGTTCTTTTTTTATTGGAAATGTAAATTTCTTTTTTATCCTTATTATCACGCTGGGAGCATTATTTAGCTCTAGACTAGGAATCAAGGCCAATAATCTGGCCCCTCCCAAAACAAAAAAAGCATTATTGGCCCTTCTTTTATTAGGCTTTTCCAGTAAGCTCCTCTTGTTTTAAACCTTATTACAAACAGCTTCTGTTTGTGAGCTTGAGTTTTCTCTTCTATCCCCACCATATGAAGTCGGTTAATTAGGCTTATTTAATCGACCTTTTAAACTCAAGGTAAAAAGTCATGCCTACCAAAATAAAAAGCAGACATGACTTCATAGGAAAGTTATTTGGGAAATGTGTAAAAAAAATATAACATACAAAACCTTTGTTTGCAATGCCAAACCTAAGATTGTATAATTAAACAAGGAGGACCCATGACTATCCAAAACTCTCTTAAAATACTCAATGAGCTGACAATAATTGAAGATAAGATTTCTGACATGGAAAAAATTTTTGAGTCTCACCAAATTGACTCAAATGAGAATGATTTACTTCAACAAATTCTTACATCTTACACAAATAAAAAATAAGTAAGTAACCCCTTTAAATTATAAGAAATGATAAAGTTTTTTAAAATATACGTTTTAAATCTCCCAGAAATTGCTTAAAATTAACTAAAGTGGAAACATTAAATCACGCACAAATACATCTTTTGTGAGAAAGGATTTCAAGCAAAAGATTTTCTAACATTTAACACTCCATCGCCTATTTATTACTTCCATCATAAATTTTGAAAAAATCTTACATAAAAACCTTAAAATAAATTTAGTTTTTTTCCTTTAATTCAACAATATAGCTTTATAACTAATAAAATCTTACACCAATTGCAGATCATAAAACTCATTGGTTTAATCTTTCTACACAAATTTTTGAGAGAGAACTTTACTAAGGAGAGAAAGTGATGAGTAATTCAAGCAGGAATGGCCATCTAACAAAAAAGCAAAAATCTGAACTTATGGATAAAGTTCAGGCTGAACGTGAAAGAATTTTCAATAAACTAAACTTAGAACAGCCTCATAAAATTGTACAAGAGGCCGAGTCAGGCAAGGATGAAGTTGATTCTGCTAATGACGATATCCTTAGGCGTACAGAGCTACGTTTTGCCACTCGTGAAAGTTTATACTTAAAAAAGTTGGTTAAAACTCTTGAGCTCATGGAAACCGATGATTATGGAACCTGTGAAGACTGTGGTCAAAATATCTCATTCACTCGCCTAAAGGCCAGACCTACCAGCACGATGTGTATTGGTTGTAAGGAAGAATCAGAGAGAGATGAAATGCAAAATTATCATGGGAGAATATCAAAATCACTGGGAAAATCAGTAAGTTTTAGATAAATTTCTAGGCCTTCTAAGAAGGCCTAATTTCCTTTTCAAAGAAGTGAAAACAGGCATCTTCCAAAATATCAAGGACAAGTGAAAAACCTTGCTGTCTCCCATAATAAGGATCTGGAACGCTTGAGAAATCAGAGAATTTTTCACAACAATAGTCTGTCATTTTTTTTACTTTATATTTTTGTTCTTCAGTAAAGGATAAGCTTAAGACTTTTTCTTTGTTTGAGTCATCCATCACAACTATAAAATCAAAGCTTTCAAAATCATTTTCAGTAAACTGCCTTGCAATGGAGTCAATATAAAGAGAGCGTTTATGTGCTTCTTGTCGCATTCTTTGGTCGGCCGTTTCACCAATATGGTCAGATGAAGTTCCTGCTGAGTCTACACGGACTATTTTTTCTAATCCTTGGGAGGCTAAGATGGCTTTAAAAATAGCTTCTGCTGCTGGAGAGCGACAAATATTACCTAAGCATACAAAAAGTACAGAGTTTTTACTCACTGACTTTGACCTTCCAACCTCTTTGGTGTCCGTCAAAAAGTTCAACTCCCATTTCTTCTAACTCTGCTCTAATTCGATCGGCCTCTTGCCAGTTTTTTTCTGCCCGAGCCTTTGATCTTAAGGCCACAAGACTTTCAACCTGTTTGCGATCGATTTTTTTCATATCTATCAAAATTTCATCTAAACGAGATAGAATCACATTGGGATCAGCATTAAAAAGAGCACTCATTTGGCCATATTTCTTAATCCAAGCTAAAAAAGCTTCTGAAGCTCCTTTGTGGGTAGCGTTTCGCTTTTTCTTATTCGCAAAGCCCAAAGCATTAAAGGAGCGAACAGCTTCAAAAACATATGAAATTAATTCAGCAGAATTGAAATCATCGTCTAAAGCCTTTTTAATTTTAACATCATAGTCTTCCAATTTTTTCACAAAATTATTATCCGTAACCCCCGCTTGTTCCACGCTCTCAACTGTTGTTTGGGCAAGGGCAATTGCAGAATAGATTCTATTTAGAGCTGAAATAGTTTGAAGAAGTTTATCATCAGTAATAGACATCTGAGTTCTATAATGTGCTGACAAGAAAAGATATTTTAAAATTTCAGCATCATATTTCTCCATAAAATTTCTAGCGGTAATCACATTTCCAAGAGATTTACTCATTTTTTCAGCGCCAAAATTTATGAATTCATTATGCACCCAATAATTAGCATATTTTTGACAATTACAAGCTTCTGATTGAGCGATTTCATTTTCATGGTGAGGAAATAATAAATCAACGCCTCCTCCATGAATATCAATAGATTCACCAAGGATCGCTTTAACCATAGCTGAACACTCAATATGCCAACCTGGTCTACCTTTCCCCCATGGGGAGTCCCAAGAGGGCTCACCTGCTTTTGCCGGCTTCCATAAAACAAAATCATGAGGATTCTTTTTTCGTTTATCAACTTCGACTCTTTGACCCACTTCGAGTTGATCTAATTTTTTATGAGAAAGCTTTCCATAATCTTCAAATTTATCAATAGCGAAAAAAACCTCCCCATCAATAACATAGGCCTTATCATTGGCAATAATCTTTTCTACCATAGCAATAATATCACCCATATGTTCAGAAACACGAGGATTGTAATCGTGTTTTTTCAAACCTAAACGACGAAAATCTTCCTCAAACTCATGAATATATTTTTCTGTTATAACTGAAGTTTCAACATCCTCTTCATTTGCTCGTTTAATTATTTTGTCATCCACATCTGTATAGTTATAAACAAAAGTTACCTGATACCCTTGAAACTCAAGCCAATTTCTAATTAAATTAAAAGTAATTGCCCCTCTAAAGTTTCCAATATGTAAATAATCATATACCGTCGGGCCGCAAAGATAGAGTTTAACCTTTCCTTGCTCAAGAGGAACAAACTTTTCTTTTTTATGAGTCATCGAATTATATATGAATTGAGTCATGCTTAAATCCTAGTTTTTTAAAAATGAAAGGGCTTCACTCATTTTTTCTTTATCTTCCACACGTGTTTCAACCATAGTATAAGCCTCAATCTGATCGCTTTCAATATTTATCTTAAACTGTCTTTGCGCAATTAAAGGAATTTGCTCGTTATGCCATAGTTCTTTTTTTATTCTATAAAGCTCATTTAACCTATCGGCACCTGTTTCTTCGTCATTAATAATACAAATAGACTCCCAATTAGAGTCTAATAATAAGTTTAAATACTTTCTTGCTACCTTTACATTTTTTTCTTTGGCCAAACAAAGTTCACAATAATGTTCATGAGAAAAAGCACATTCACCTTTAGCATGTAAATCGGGATGATCCACACAAAACAATGAAGAGGTCTCTTCATTGGATTTTGCTTGATCTATAACAGCTTGAACTTCCTGAGGATATTTACTTTCCACTCTTATTGGGTCTTTTTTTACTGATTTAAAATAACGATAGATAAGAAAACTGACTGCAACAAGCAAGAGAATGATAATAAATAACAATAAGGCAATGATAACCATTAGCAAAGTATTCATACTAACTCTCGACTTTTACTTCATAACCTTGAAACTTTCTAATATTGATAACACCCTTATCAAAAATAAGGTACTGTCCTTTAATCCCTTGCAAAACACCACCTACCAGAGGCGACTTATGAAAATTAAAAGCACTTATTTTTTGGGGATAAGACTCAACAGGATAATTAAACTCATAGATTTCATCATCTAATATTTGTGCCCCATACTTATCTAAGAGATCTTTTTGCGACTCAACAATATCTTTTTTAATTTTTATCAAATCAACATCTTGGTATTCATTTTTTAACATATTTCGCCAATTCGTTTTATCTGACATTTTTTTTGCCAGCTCTATCTCAATTTTACCACTCGTTAAGCGGTCTTTTACTTCGGCTAATTTAATGGCCTTGACTGCCCCTTGATCAATCCATCTCGTCGGGATTTGAGTTTTACGTGTAATTCCAACTTTTAAATCGCTTGTTAAAGATAAGTAAATAATATGAGGTTGTAGACAATGTTTTTCTCCCCATTCTGGCTCTCGACAAGTCCCAAGTGCGTAATGACACAAATGCGGCCTAAGAATACATTGATCACATTTGGCCAAAGTGACATAAGACTCCCACGAATAGCCTTGGCCATAAGTTTTTTTAAGTTTTTTATGGGTGTCTAGACAATAAATATTGCCAGTAAACTCTAAATGAAATGGTTTACCTATATACTGGTTTAAATCGATAGTTTCATCTCCTATTGGGAGATGATATTGAATGACATTATCTTTTTTCGATCTTAGTTTTCTTAAAATTCCAATTTTCATTAAAAGATTGTATCAGCTCGTAATCCATTTTCAACCCCTTTATAGATCACTGCTGCTGCATTGTGACTATGAAGTGATTCAATATGTTCAAGTTCAACTAGCCAATCTTTAATATATTCTTGAGCGTTAAGAACCTTAGAAACTCTTTTAGTCGCATGTTCTACAAACATAGGATGCGTTCCATTTAAAATAGCAAAGGCTTGTTCATCCACTCTTTTCACCAAACTTTGCGTTTCTGTAGGAATGGCCATCTTTAGAAGGAGAATAAGATCCTCAATATAAAAATCTTTTCCATCTTCTATCTTAACTGTGCATGTTAATTTTGACCGTTGTGAATGAGGAACTCCGATCCCAACGCCCTCAGTAGTCTTACCTTGAGCATACTCTTGTTCGTATTGTTTTGCCATGGACAAAGAACATGGACAAGTTGATGAGTATTCATAAGTTAGTGTAATAAAATACTCAAAGCCCTTATCTTTAGTTTCAACCGCCTTTAAGGCAACTGGATAATATTGCCAACCCCAATTATCACTTTTTAAAGATTTCTGCTTTACTGGGTAATTAAAGTTAATTTTTAAATAAGCTGATTCAATTAACTTATTATCTGCTTCATCAGCTAACTCAATACGATATCGTCTTAAGACATTTTTAAAAAAGTTTGCATCCAAAGCCTCTGTTGCTGCTACTGCTTGCAATATAGTACAAAGCCTAGACATGCTTACACCATTTTTATTAGCATCTAAATTCACAAACATCGAAGCTTCACAATCATGGGATCTAACGACTCCAAACTTATTCTTTAATTCAATCGGTAATCGATAGCGATTAATCCCTACTCTAGGAATAGCAATTAAGTCACTCGTTGGTAATTTTTGAAAGTCATTAAGTCCAGACTCGTCTTTAGAGTTACAATCTAAAATATCTTCGACAACTTTACTTTTTACAGAAGTATGTTCTGAAAAGGATTGATCTATCATTTCCTGCTCCATTTTGGGACTGATTTTTATCATACTTTATCTCCTAGTTCCAGGGTATTCCTTACTATTATAATATATTTACAGCAACTTCCACCCTCGTCTGGCCGTTTTCTAGTCATTTTCTGGCCAGAATTTTGCTTGCCAACTGGTCAAAAGCTTTTTATACAGACTAACTTATGAGAATAATTAAGAATCTTTTTATTGGCCTTATCAATCTCTATCAAAGATTTATATCACCATTTCTTGGGCAAAACTGCCGTTTTACTCCAACATGCTCATCCTATGCTAAAGAAAGCTTGCAAAAAAAGAATATTTTTATGGCCTTTTGGCTCATTTTAAAAAGAATTCTCAAGTGTCATCCTTTTCATCCTGGGGGATATGATCCGGTCGAAAAGTAAAATTAAAGAATTTGCATGGGGTCGATATCAATTTTACATGTAAGACCACTAATCTGTTGATAATTGCTTTCAAAAGTTGAAATCAAAGCATGAAGCTGATTTAGCTGTGAACTTTTTAGCATAATCGCCCAAGTAAATTGATTAGCTTTTTTCTCTACTCCCAATGGTGTTGGCCCAAGTAATCTTACTTGGGGAAAATGACCATCAATTGTTTTTTGTAGTTTTTTTGCGACTTCAGAAATATTTAAAATCAACTTATCTCTTTGATGAGATGAGAAAAACAACATCGCCATTTTAGCAAAAGGAGGGCAGGCACATAATTCTCGTAAGGGCAGTTCTTCCTTATAAAAACCATCAAATGAATGTGACTGGATCAACTCAAAAATATGATGTTCGGGGGTTAGGGTTTGGATAATGACTTGTGAAGAGTCTGAAAAACGTCCGGCCCGTCCAGATATTTGTTCCACAAGTTGGAAAGTTTTCTCACTTGATCTAAAATCAGCGTAACTGAGCATGGAGTCTATTCCTAAAATAACAACTAAGTTCACTCTTTTAAAATTATGTCCCTTGGCCAGCATTTGAGTTCCAACCAATATATCAATATCTTTATTGTGAAAGCGCTTTAACTTATCATTTAAGTCTTTAGTGGTTTTAATTTCATCCCTATCAAAACGCTCAGTACAATATTGGGGAAAAAGCTCGCTTAAAACTTGTTCTACTTTCTCTGTTCCAAACCCCTTATTAAGTAAACTAATCCCCCCACATTCAGGGCATTGATCAGGCATAGGCATAACAAAGTCACAATGGGAGCAACTCAAACAATTCCTATGCTTAAAATATCTCAGGTTGTTTTGACAGCCACAATCATCATTATAAAACTGGTGTCCACAGTTTCTACATTGAACATAACTAGAATAGCCCAATTTATTAATAAAAATCAAAACCTGTTCTTGCTTAAACAAATGCTTTTCAATCTCTGCTAAAGTTTCATCCAGAAAAGGCCAAGCAGGATTATTTTCCTTAAACTTATCTTTAATATCTAGAAGTTTTAATTGTGGAAAATGTCCTTGGGCGACCCTTTTCTTTATGGGGTAATAAAAACGATTATGAGATTCTTTTTGAAATTGAAAATAATTTTCGACTGTAGGAGTTGCGCTTCCCAAAATAACGGGACAGGTATTTATTTGAGACTTTTTGATGGCCACATCTCTACCGTTATAAGGACATCGATCTGTTTGTTTAAAACTTTGATCATGTTCCTCATCCACAATAATCAGCCCTAAGTTTTTTACCGGTAAAAACAAAGAACTTCTCACCCCCATAACTAAAACAGGTTTTTCCGATTCATTTAAAAGTTTCCAAATCGTATATTTCTCAGAGGGTGTCACTCCACTATGATAAGTATAAACAGGACAATCTAAGTAAGTAGAAAAAATTTGAGTAAACTGAGGAGTGAGATTAATTTCTGGCAACAAAAACTGAACGGACTTACCAGTCTTTAAAACCGATTTCATTGCAGAAAGATAAATTGCTGACTTACCACTGCCAGTCACACCATGAATATAATGTTGGCTAAAGCCTAAATCCTTATTTTTAAGAATATTTTCAACAATTTCACTTTGACGCTGGTTAAGTTCAAATTCTGAAGCCTTTCCTTCGCCTTGAATAAAGTCAATTTTTCGCGGACGTTTTAAAATCTTAGGGAGACAGTCAAAAATGAGTTTTCCCAAAGAGTAATGATAATATTTACTCATCCAAGTGTAGAGCTCCAATTCTTTTTGACTCAAGCTCATCGCATTTTCAATCTTGGCATAAATAGGCTTAATCAAGCTTTGATCAAGCTGAGAAATCTCACTTTGAGTAGATGTTCTTAAAAGAGTTCCCTTTGCTTTTCTTTTTCCAAATGGAACCTCTACCAGGTCTCCCGTCTCATACGTATCCTGTGCTTTATAAGTAAAAACACAATCACTTTTTGGGAAATTAACAGCAACTTGATAAAAATTCATTTCATTATTTTTGGTATTTCAGCAAATGGCTTTGGGAGGAGATCACCAAAGTAGTTTTTAGACTGAATTTCCTTTTGGTTAGCAAAATAGATAGGAAGGTCTGGTTTTGCAAATTCACTTAAAACTTGTAGACATAAAGCACATGGGCCGATGGCCGGACTCGTATTACTAACCACGACAAGAAACTCAAACTCAACTCGCCCTAATTTGACCATTGAACTTTGAATCGCGCCTCTTTCAGCACACACGGTTGCGCCATAGCTTGCATTCTCAAGATTACAACCTGTGATAATTTCATCACAATCTTTTATTTTAATAGCAGCTCCAACCTCAAAATGCGAATAAGGTGCATAAGCATTTTTTTGAGCTTGTTTTGCAAGCTCATAAGCTTTCATTACAATTTTTGAAACTTCCATTTTTACTCCTACAGATTATGATAAACAACTTTTCCTTCAAAAAGAGTTAACATCGTTTTTCCAAAAAGTTTTTGCCCTATAAAAGGTGAGTTTTTAGACTTTGAAGCAAAAAAATCTTCATTGACTTCAAAACCATTATCTAAATCAAATAAACAAAGATCGGCCAAAGCTCCTTCTTGAATTCGACCTAAATTTAATTTAAACAATCTTCCCGCCTGAAAACTCATAAGGTCAATACAACGGCTAAGACTTAACTCTCCATTTTTTACAAAGTGAGTATAGATTAAAGCAAAAGCTGTTTCCAAACCTATAATTCCAAAAGGTGCTTTTTCAATATTTTGATTTTTCTCTACCGGTGAGTGAGGAGCATGATCTGTCGCAATAGCATCAATTGTTCCATCTAATAAAGCCTCAACGCAGGCTGCTCTGTCTTGTGCTGACCGAAGAGGTGGATTCATTTTCCAATTCGCATTAAGCCCATGCTCATTCTCAGGAATATCTTCATCACATAAAAGTAGATGATGAGGAGAGACTTCAGCCGTCACGCAATATCCCTTCTTTTTTGCCTCTCGCACATATTCAATTGATTCTTTTGTTGAGATATGAAGTACATGATAATGACAACCTGTTTCCCCACTTAAGCGACAACCCCTTTCCACATGAACGGACTCGCTTGCCGGATCAATCCCCTTGACATTAAACTCTTCAGCTTTTTTACCTTTATGAATAGAACCCCCCATAGATAAAGACTCATCCTCTGAATGATCCAAAATGGGTAAATCAAGCTTCTGAGCTTCCTTCATTGCCTGATAAAAAACTTCTTCTTTTTGAACACCTTTGCCATCGTCAGTTATCGCAATAGCTCCCGCAGCTTTAAGCTCAGAAAAATTTGTAAGCTCAATACCTTTTAACTCTTTTGTTAAAGAGCCTGTTGGGTAAACTCGACAAAGACCTACCTCTAGAGATTTTTGCCACATAAAGGCAACCACTTCTTTATTATCTGCAGCGGGCTTAGTATTAGGCATTGAAATCACTGTCGTAAACCCTCCCTTAGCAGCTGCTTTACTTCCTGATTCAATATCTTCCTTATACTCAAATCCTGGTTCTCTAAAGTGAACTTGTGGATCACAAAGTCCTGGAGATAAGAAAAAACCACGACCATCAATAACTTTATCTGCAACAATATTTTCTGTTATAGACTTATAAACTTTTAAAACCTGACGGTCCTCAATTAAAACCTCTATAGCAATAAACTGATCCCCAACTTCACCAAGAAGATGAGGAAGTGTTTTTACATTTTTTAATAATATTCTCATAACTCATCCTTTAAAACTTTTTTAAGATATTTACCAGTTAATGATTCTTTCGTCTTACTGACTACCTCTGGAGTCCCACAGGCCATAATTTTTCCTCCATGAACTCCACCTTCTGGGCCCAAATCAATAATATAGTCACTTGTCTTAATAACATCCATATTATGCTCGATAACCAAAACAGAATGGCCCAGCTCAATTAACCTCTCCAATGCATTTAACAAGACTTTTATATCTTGAAAATGAAGACCTGTCGTCGGCTCATCGAGAACATATAAACAATGTCCTCTTGTCGCTTTACTTAACTCACGAGAAAGTTTAAGCCTTTGAGCTTCTCCTCCAGATAAAGTGGTCGAACTTTGCCCCAGCTTTATATAGCCTAAACCAACAGAATCAAGTGTTGCGAGGGCACGATGAATTTTTTTATGATGCTGAAAAAACTCTACAGCTTCTTCGATAGAAAGATTTAGAACATCTGCAATATTTTTTCCACGATAAGTGATATTTAAAGTTTCTTGATTATAGCGCTTTCCCTGGCAATCAGAGCAAGTAATATAAACATCAGGTAGGAAGTTCATCTCAACTTTAATTTGCCCATTACCTTCACAACTTTCACACCTTCCTCCCTTAACATTAAAACTAAATCTCCCCGCTTTATATCCTCGAATTTTTGCTTCATTTGTGTTTGCAAATAATGTTCGAATCTGATCAAAAAGTTTAGTATATGTTGCTGGATTTGATTTTGGAGTCCTTCCAATGGGACTTTGATCAATTTCTATGACTTGGTCTATTTTGCTTACACCACTAATTGATTTATAACAAGCTTGTGACTCAAACTTCTTAGTTAAATAGTTTTTAATGCCTGGAACGAGGGCCTTATGTATTAAGGTTGATTTTCCTGAACCAGAAACTCCTGTAACACAGACAAATCCACCAATAGGGATTTCCACGTCTAAGTCAATGAGATTATTCTTCGTCACTTTTTTTAGTTTGATAAAGTCATTTAATTTTCTTCTCTCAGTTGGTATTTCTATTTTTTCTTTACGAGCTAAATATCTCCCTGTAAGCGTGTTAGCAGCTTTTATTTGTTTCGGTGTCCCTTTGGCCACGACTTCTCCACCATGTATTCCTGCCCCAGGTCCAATGTCTAAAATATAATCGCTTGCTAACATAGTATCTTCATCATGTTCAACGACAATAACTGTGTTTCCCATCGACTTTAAATAAATTAATGTTTTGATAAGTTTATCATTATCTCTTTGATGCAAACCAATGCTAGGTTCATCTAAAACATAAAGTACACCAGACAAAGCAGAACCGATTTGTGTCGCCAGCCGAATTCTTTGAGACTCACCACCAGAAAGAGTATTTGCAGCCCTATTTAAAGTTAAATACGTCAGTCCAACATCAACTAAAAATTTTAAACGAGAGTGAATTTCTTTCAGTAATTTATCTGCAATAATCTTTTGATTTCCCTTAAAACTTACTTTTTGAAAAAAGAGAAAAGCCTCTTCAATAGAGAGCTTAGACACATCCATAATACCATGTTCACCTATTTTCACATTACGAGCATAAGCATTAAGTCTTTGCCCCTCACATTTTGGACAAACTTGGATGTGCATATATTTCTCAAGATCAGACCTTACTTTTTCTGAAGAACTTTCAATATACTTTTTTTCCAACCAAGCATCTAACCCCACAAAAGCTTTAGTAAATGTATAAGAAGAATTATCAGATCTAAACTTATAGGTATATTCTTTGTCACTTCCCTCAAAAATAATCTTTCGAATTTTCTTTGACCATTTATTTAGAGGTTGATGTAAATCAATTTTTTCAGCTTCTAAAATACATTTAACCATTTGATAATAAAACGAGCCTTTTTTTCCGAGGGGAAGAATCGCTCCATCAGCAAAAGACAAAGATTCATCAAGAATATATTTTGAACGCACAAAAACCTTTGACTCCCCTAACCCGTTACATGCTTCACACGCTCCTAAAGGAGAATTAAAAGAAAAAAGTCTTGGTTCCAACTGTGGATAACTCTTACCACTTTTATGGGAATACAAATGTTCACTATAAAACTCAAGTCGATCATCCACCAGAACAAGCATATTTCCATCGCCAAGTTTTAACGTTTGCTCAACAGAATCAGTCAATCTTGCCTTAATCCCTTCTTTCACAACAAGTCTATCAATAACAACTTCAAGATTATTTTTTTTATTCTTTTCTAAACTTAAACTATCCTCTAAAGTCTTTAGCTCTCCATTCACTCTGACACGAGAAAATCCTAACGAAAGATATTTTTGGATGAGATCTCTATGCTCCCCTTTTTGTCCTTGAATAATTGGGGCCAATAATTGAAGCTTCGTCTTCTCTGGCTTTGATAGGAGTGATCTTACAATTTGTTCTGCAGATTGAGCTTGTAGCTTCTCACCTGAGTCGGGGCAGTAAGGTGTTCCGACTCTCGCATATAAAACTCTTAAATAATCATAAATCTCAGTTATTGTCCCGACTGTTGATCTAGGGTTTTTGCTAGTAGATTTTTGATCAATAGCAATAGCAGGGCTTAAGCCTGTAATACTCTCCACTTCCGGAGGCTCCATCTGGCCTAAAAATTGTCTCGCATAACTTGAAAGAGACTCTATATATCTTCGTTGTCCTTCAGCATATAAAGTATCAAAGGCTAAAGAAGATTTGCCCGACCCAGAGGGACCAGTAATAACTGTCAGAGCATTTCGAGGAATTTCAACATCAATGTTTTTTAAATTATGAACTTTAGCACCAAATATTTCAATTTTATCCATGATTAACTATACAACATTGCCATATAGTCGGCAAAACTAAATAAATAAAAGAGCTTTTTACTCTTCTTATTTTGCCACCCCAAAATGACACTGGTGCAAAGAAGGATAATCTAACCGACTTAATTTACACATCAAAACTATGGTATAACCTTTGCAGCTCTAATCTTCAGCAAAGGTCAGGGACGACCACAACAAAGAGGTAAAAATGAAAGGGAATTCGTTAGCACTCTTAATCCTATTAAGCTTTTTGACATCCTGTGGAAAAGTTATTGGAGAGAAAAATTCAGCACCTAGAACACCGGATCAAGTAGGAATTATCGCAAGCTGTACAAGTAAGTCTGAGGCCCAAGCGATTGCACAAGAGTTTGGTGTCCAATACAGAGTTATCAATGAAAAAAGAAAATTAATCGAATTCATTGGTCTTACGCAGTCAGAGCTAGAAACACTACTGCCAAAATCTAAATTTCGCTCAAATAAAATTTACAATGATGTTCTTATTAGCGGAGACTTTAAATCAAAGTCAGTAGCAAATTATGAGTTTTATGGTGCTCATCCTCCAACTTATAGAAATGAAAGTTCAGGACGCTATTTTCCCCACTTAGAACAAATCAAAGCCTTGCAAAACAAATTTCTAGGAGAGGGTATTACTATCGCCATAATCGACACAGGAGTCTACTATAATCACCCTCATTTAAGCCCCAATATTCTACTTAATGGCTTAGATAAACACGGATCAAATGCAGATAATCAAGACTCAGACAATAATGGATTCATTGATGATTATGTTGGATGGGACTTTTATAATGGTGATGCCTACCCCATTGATGATAATGGACATGGGACTCATGTGGCAGGACTGGCCGCAAGCACTTACATGGGAATTGCTCCAAAAGCTAAAATTCTCCCCGTCAAAGTCCTCAGCTCTGATGGCAGAGGAGATCTAGGAACAATCGCAGCTGGTATTTTTTATGCAATTGACAGAGGCGCTGACATCATCAACTTATCTCTAGGAGGAACTGCTGGCTCCCAAGTCTCTGCAGAACTTCAGACATTAATTAATGCCACCAGAACAGCAAAAAGCAATAATACTCTCCTTGTCGCTGCTGCAGGAAATGGAGGCAACGATGGTATTGGTGATTGCAACGATAACTTACCAGTTTATCCGGCCAATATACAGGAAGAGAATCTTATCTCTGTTGCCAGCGTAGACGCTTATAATCAAATAACTGAATACTCTAATTTTGGAGGGGCCACAGTTCATATTGCTGCCCCAGGAGGTGATGTCTATACAGGAGGTCTATATTCGGTTGGAATTCCTAGCTGCTTTGGACCTTGTTCACAAGATGATATCCCCTATCGAAGCTCAATGGGAACCTCTATGTCAACACCAATTGTAGCTGGCTTAGCCGCTGTTATAAAGTCGGCCAATAAAACAACTTCGCCCAAAAAAATACGTGATATTATTTTAAAAACTGGAACAAAAATTCCACAGCTAGAAGGACTTCTTGTCAGCCCAAGTGTGATTAATGTTCAAATGGCTTTGAAAGAACTATTGCTCTAGCTTCTCGACAACTTTTGAAATTAAAGAAACATGTTCTCCAGTAATATTGGGGTCATCTTCAATACAATTCATTCGAGAGCCATTACAACGGTTAACTTTCATACAATGAGTTCCATCATCTTTGAAGGCCACAACATAATCTGTATCTCCCCGAACCAGAATCCCCTCAACTTCAAGCGTTTCCTGATTAAAAACTGGCGAACCTGAATTCCCACCAAAGGTATCAAGATTAGTTGAAAAGAAATTATCAAAAACCCCAAATACATTTGCAGAGTCTGCATACTTTAAAGGTAAACCAGTAGGATGCCCTAAAACAAAAATACCTTGCTTAGATTTCACTTTTTTAGCAGCTAACTTAAGAGGCTTTCTTCCAATCACCTTTCGGTCAAGCTGAATGATTGCAAAGTCATCTAACTCTTCATAACGAGCATAAACAACTTTTTTACAAGAATAAATATTTTCTTTTGGTATTTTTCTTAGATTCAAAGGGCCTTTTTTGTCAATTTGATAGTCAAAAACCCAATCATTTCTTTCACATTCAAATGTTTTCTCATCACGTGCTTCTTTAAACATTGCTGTCGCACAATGACCAGCAGTAACAAGTAAATCCGGAGCGACTAAAAAGCCAGTACAATCAACAATTGTTGGTTGATTAGCAAATCTTTCAGTCTCACATACATTCATCGATCGAGGATGAGATAGCGTCAATACTCTACGGATTTTAGCAAAAGGTCTTTTACGGCTCATCTCGTATGAGCTAACAGCAACTCTTCCTGCAACTGACTTTGCTAACTCCTTAATCTTTTGATTATGAACATTTTTGATATCGACTCGATTATCCAGCCCATAAACAATTTTTTCTTTGGCAAACGTAGAAAGGGAAAATAACCCCATAGCAACTAAAAATAATTTTGAACTCATCTCTCTTCTCCTAAGGCCAACTTAAGATATTAAAGATGAAATGACAACTTACAAGAGCTTACCGCTCAGGTATTTTAACAATAACTTAACCTACGCTCTGCAAAACCAAGAGTTTAAGCAGTTTTATCCAACTCAACGTCAGCATAAATATCGTGATCACGCTTAACTAAGGTTTTTTTAGCACTGCAAAATTTGTGATAAATATAATCAAGATCCAAAATACAAATCGTATCGTTTTGAATATAAATCGAGCCTAAAAGACCCTCGTCAACAATTGTGTCTGTATTAACTTGCTCAAAAGAATACTGAATTTCATCCAGTTCATAAACCACGAAACCAAACCTCATTCCTTCATAATTCACAACAATAAGTTCAATCAATTCATGATCGTCTTTTTTTCTAAGCTCATCTAACACCGTCTTTTCTTTTAAACCAATAAAATGAACGGGATCAAAAATCGGCATAGATTTATTTAAATACCTAACAATATAATTATCCCCAACAGACTCCAACTGATTCAACTGAATCTTTTCTAAACGCTCAACATAATCGAGCTCAATACACATATATTCTTCTTGAGAATGTTTAAAAAGCATATACTCATTCACATTATTTTCTTGCTGTTCAACTTCAAGGTCAGCTAAAGCAAATGGTTTTTCAGCCTCGATATTTATTCCTGCAGCAATGGCCAATCCCTCTGAAGCTAAAACAAGTGCCACTTCACCGGTTCCCAACAATGAAGCACCATGAAATAATTCTTTAGAGTGAATATAATCATGAAGATTACGAGAGACAACTTCTTCAAAGTCATAGATTTCATCTACAATTAATCCAAACTTTGTACCACCACTGCGTAAAACAACAATATTTAAAACATCAAACTCATTGACATCTCTATCTTCAAGTTTCAAAACATGGCTTAAATCTGCCAATTGAATCATGCTTTCGTTATGACACAAAACTTTTTGTCCATCGACATTGTACATTTTTGAATTGGCCTGGTCTTCAACATACCTAACCACTTCAACAACTTCATCCATATTAAAAATAAAGTTTTGCTTTGAAGTCGATACAGACAATGTGTTAATAATTAAAACCGATTTAGGTATAGGGACAGATAAAGTGAAAACAGATCCTTTACCGACCTCACTTTCAACATAAACAGAGCCTCCCATATTCTCAAAAGACCCTCTGACCATATCCATTCCAACTCCACGTCCTGAAAGATCAGAAACCTGCTCTGCTGTACTAAATCCAGAGTCAAAAATAATATTAACAATTTCCAAAGAAGACATTCTGTTGATTTCCTCAGAGGTATAAAGTCCTTTTTCGACAGCTTTTTTCTTAATCACTGTTGGATCAATACCTTTTCCATCGTCAATTATTTTCATAACAATATCTTCACCAATTTCTTCTACTGTTATCAATAATTGTCCAACCTCGTCTTTACCTTGTTGTTTTCTCTGCTCAGATGTTTCAAGACCATGATCAAGTGAGTTTCGAATGATATGAATCAATGTATTATTATAAAGTTTTGCCACAATATTATCTACGGAAGTTTCTTCGCCTTTAACTTCAAACTCTACATTTTTTTTCAATTGCTTAGACAGGTCTCTAACTAATCTTTTAAAGGGTCTAAAAGTATTTTTCAAAGGAACTTTACGCATCTCTGTAATCTTTCCTTGGATATTCGAAGTCACATCATACATTCCACCAAGTAAATCGTTTAAAAGTTCTATATCTTGATCACCTCTGAATTTATTTTCTATCTTCTTTACCGTTTTAAGAATTGTATTTCGAATAACTGTTAATTCACCCGACTCCTCCATAAACTCATTGAGTAAGCTCATAGAAATATTCATTTTATCATCGTCTTTTTTTGCAGTTTTGTTAACTTCAGCTTCGTCTGAGACAACTTTTTGTTCTGTCTTTTCTGCATTTGGGAGATCATTTGCCAAATGCTCTGTATTGTATTTGTCTAAAGCATTATCAATTTCTAAATTATAATCTGCTCCTTCTTCTTTAACGTAATCAAAAAATTTCTTTAAATCATCGAGTCCCTCTAATAAAACATTTACAGAAGCCGTATTCACTGGGATGACCTTATTTCGAAGCTCTCCAATAAAGTCTTCATATTTATGAGTATAACTTCCAAGACGATTTAGACCAACACAAGAAGCTGTTCCCTTAATCGTGTGTAATAAACGAAAATAAATAGAAAGGGTTTGTTCACTATCAGGGGTTTCCTCTAGCTCTAAAATTAATTGCTCAATTTCGTCCAACATCGGAGTCGATTCATCTAAAAACCCCTCCACCATTTCTCTTTCTTCTTCCAAAATTTCCATTCGGACTTGTGCGAAGTTTTCAATATTGGCCTTTAAAACATCTTCCGAAATAGGTTTTTCAACAAAAGCATCAATCCCTGCGGCCATAGCTTCACTTGACATTTCTTTTGTCCAATAGCCGGTAATAATAATAAAAGGAATCTCACTTGCAAAAGACTTTAATTTCTTTTTAAATTCAAAGCCATTTAAGTGATCCATTCTTAAGTCTGAAAGCACTAAAGAAACTTTATGCTTATTCTCCTTAATATATTCACAAGCTTTTTGGGCTTCATTAAAGCTAATACTTTTATAGCCAAAGCTCTCAACAAGAGCACTGGTGATCTCTAACACTTCAGTATCATCATCAACACAGACTATATAAAAATCATTTGTGCCCATATGCTCTCACCCTAGTTAAGTTTTTCAAAAAGAAGTTTTTTCTGTTTTAAAATAGATTTTAGTTCTGCACGAAAAACGTCTCGTTTCGCAGCACCAAACTCTTTTAAAAGGAACTTATCATAATCTTCGAACTGATAAAGTAACAAATCAAGACTCGTATTCATTAATTTTAAATTTTTATAACGATTGATAAAAATATTCGCCATACTAACAAGGTGTTCTTGTTCAAAAGGTTTTTCTAAAACTCCTGAAATCCCACAGGCCATAGCCTCTAAACAGCTTTCTTTTGTCACAAAACCACTCATCAGAACAAAAGGTAAATGAGGTTTTATCTTATTCACCTCTTTCATAAATTCTAAACCATCCATTTCTGGCATTTTAATATCAGAAATGATCATATCTGGAGCATCTTTATTAATATTTTTTAAAGCTTCAACTGCTGATGTATATGTAATAACCTTAAAATTTTCTTCCTCTAAAATAGCTTGAGTTAACAATAAAATTTCTTCTTCATCATCAACAAGCATAATTGTTCCATCGATATTTTTCGTTTTATTTCTTTGATCGACTTCTTTTTCAATGCTTTTCTTTACTTCAAGGTCTATATTTTGAGTATTTTTTTCATCAGTATTATCTGGATCATAATACTTAAAACTAACATCCTCACCTCGCAAAATTTTTCGAGCTGAATCAACTGCATTTAACAAATAGTCAATCATCACTGAAGACATCGAAGGTGCGTCTTTTTTTTGCTCTAACAAATTCTCTACAAAATGCATATGCTCCTGTAGTCGATCTATTCCAAACATTCCAGCAGCACCTTTCACACTATGAAAGGCCCTAAAAATCGAATTAAAACATGATTGATAATCATCAGATTTTTCTATTTCAAGTAAGCTTTCTTCGGCTTCATCGAATAACTCTTCAGCCTCAATCCTAAAATCATCTAACATATCATTTTCCATAAAAACCCCTTCAAGAGCTTTATCGGTAAAAATTCTTAAAGAAATAAGAAAAAAAAAAGTTAAATTATTCTTTAGGTCGCTGAAATACCATACACCCACTTAAGCTTTTTTGCTCTAATTGGATATTTGTCCCAATAAGACTCTCTCCAGCTCCCATGACTAAAAAACCGCCTGGCTTAAGAGCATGATAAATGTTTGAGAGAATCTCTTGTTTATTTTCAGGGTTCTGATAAATGAGAACATTTCGACAGAAAACAACATGAAATTTATTTCTTTCAAAAATATCTGTTAAGAGATTAAAACTACTATAGCTAACATGCTTACTTAACTCAGACTTAACCTTCCATTGAGAATTTTCAACACTCTCAAAGTACTTAACCAATAACTGAACCGGTAAACCTCGTTGTACATCTAAATTGCTATAGACTCCATCAGTTGCTTTTTTAAGCGCCTTAGATGAAATATCTGTTGCTTTTAATGAAAAATTTAAGGAGTCGCCAAACTTTTCTTTTAAACTCATCATAATTGAAAGTGGCTCCTGACCAGTAGAACTTGCACAAGACCACATTTGAATTGTTTGATTAGGATATATTTCTTGTAATTGAGGAATGATATCATTCACCAAAGCATCAAATGGTTTATTATCGCGAAAAAAATAAGTTTCGTTGTTGGTACATATATCGATGAGAAAACGCTCCATCTGCTCTGTTTTCTTGGTCAAAAACATCTGATATAAATCATCAGGAGTATCGCACCGAAATTCTTTCATCATGGTATTGATACGGGAATCCAGACGATAAAAATCTTTTTCAGGATAAAAGATTCCTGTTTTTTTAAAAACAAAGTCTGCAAAATACTTATATATCTCTTGTGATATCATACTTATCCTTTAACAACTGTATCAATTTTAGAAACGAGAATGTCCTGTGTGAAAGGTTTCATTATATATTCACTAGCTCCATTTTGGAGGGCCTTAACAATTTTTTCGGGCTTATTTTCTGTTGTCATCATTATAATAGGACAAGATAAAATTTTATTTTTTTGATTATATTCTAGAAATTCTAGCCCATCCATTTCAGGCATATTCCAATCAAGTAAAACAACTCCAATGTCAGAGTTTTCATTCACTTTGGCTATCGCATCTTTTCCATCCTTGGCCCTCACCACTTCATGGCCTAAGTCCTGTAACATTTGTCCAACAACCATGGCGATTGAATTAGAATCATCTACAAGTAATACTTTCATTTTTCCCTCTTTTTTATTATGTACCTAGTTTATTAATAGCATCGATTATTTTTTCCGGTGTTAATATATCATCATAAGCCTTTGCCATATACACGGCCCTTGGCATTCCCCAGACAACGCTTGAACTTTCATCCTGAATAAATACAGCACTTTGTTTTTTTTTCAGCTCAAGGCAACCATTTGCGCCATCTTGCCCCATCCCTGTAAAAACAAACGCCCCTACTTTTCCTGAAAAGCATTTGGCCACAGAGCTAAAAAGAACATCGACTGCTGGCCGAACAAAACAAACTTTTTCCGACTGATCAAGAGCAAGCTGATACTTCTCTCCTTCCTTAACCAAACTCATATGATAATCTCCAGGGGCAATATAACAAACTCCTGGCTCTAAAATATCTCCATGTTTCGCTTCAACCACTTTATTTTCGCTAATTCCATCTAAAGTCCTAGCAAGTTGAGTCGTAAAAACAGGTGGCATATGTTGAACCATTAGCAAAGGGACTCTCAGTTTTTTCAGGCCTGAAAAAACTTTCATTAAGAAGTCAGGCCCACCAGTAGATGAACCAAAACACAAAAGATCTGCTCGAAATTGATTAAGTAAATTCACATTATGATTAATCTGACTAGACCCTAATGTCTCAGTGCTTTTTTGCCCTGAAATTAAAGCTTCCATGGTTTTGTTGGCAGCATTAATGTTTTGAGCCGAAAAGATGATAATAGGAATCTCCTTATTAAAGGAACGAATTTTTTTTATTGTTTCAATACCATCCATAACCGGCATTTCTAAATCTAAGGTAACTCCATCAAATTTAGTATATTGTAATTTTTCACAACCAATTTTCCCATTTGAAGCCACATCAACTTCTGACACAGCCGGACTATTTAAAAGTGCTGTTTTAATCGCCGTTCTAAAAACAATTGAATCATCTATAATTAAAATTTTCATTTCACTTCTTCTATATCATCTAATTCCATTAATTTTTTTGGATTTAATAAAATCACGACCCCTTGATCTCTCTTATAGATACTATCAACGTATTTTCTTAATCCTGGATTTATAGTATCAGGAGCATTTTCTATACTTTGTTTATCAATATCAATAATGTCAGTCACCTCATCAACAACTAAAGAAAAAAGACCATCTTGCCCTTTAACAATGATATTCATATACGGGCGATCTAAATTATCATCTTGATTAAATAATTTTCTCAAACTTAAACAAGTCACAATTTGTCCTCTTAAATTGATTAAGCCACGTATTTCCTCTTGCGCTAGGGGGATTGGGGTAACCATTTGTGGCTTAATGACTTCTTGAACTTCCATAACAGGAATCGCATACTCTTCTCCTGCGACTCTAAATCCACAATACTGTCTAGCTTCTTCTTGTACTATTTCCATAACTATTCCAACCTATTTATTTAATAAATTCATCACGAGATCAGCAACCTCATGTTTTTTTAATTTTTCTAAATGATAACTAAATCCACTTTCGATACCTTTCTTTTTATCTTCTTCAGAAAATCTTGTGGACAAAGCAATGATCGTTAGATCATCTCTTTGTAACTCTTGACGAACTTTTTTGGCAAAATCAAAACC
>LULL01000350.1_pt1 | contig 29784 bp, 36 predicted proteins | sample 728161 | NCBI WGS metagenome assembly LULL01 (sample SAMN03860290, study PRJNA289734) | marine metagenome | biome: seawater column; feature: ocean; material: water; isolation source: Red Sea water column Station 149 - depth 500m | place: Saudi Arabia: Red Sea | collected 2011-10-15 | depth 500 m
AAAATACGGAAGATAAAATTGTTGATATAGCTTAAGAATAACCGAGAGGTGGTGTTGTTAACTGCAACTGAAGTGGTGTTCTAAACCTGAAAAACGACAAATGTCGTTGGAGTCATTTTCAAGAGTTAATTTTACCCAAGTAGGCAGATTGCTCTTTGAAGATTTGAGGTCGTATGCCAATACCCTCTAATCAACAATCTATTACTTCATTTGCTCGAAAAAAAGCTAAGTCACTTTCTGCAAAAATTTTTGTTGTAGGGGTTCTTAGTACCTTCCTTATGGGTCTAGGTTTTGGGGCCTATTATTATCATGGACAACTTTCTCAAACTCTTAATGTTGTATCAAAAAGCCTGGCACAGCCCGTAGCAATGGGAGGAGACTTTTTACCGACCCAAATAGTTAAAACTTTGGTTACTTCTGGAAACTTTCGTAATGTATGGATCACTTTGCCAGATGGTTCCGTTCATATTGAGGAACATTTAAGTGAGGAACGACCCGATTTATCACAAATAAAGGGGAAAAAAATATACTGGTTTTCGAGATTACCTTATGTGCTAGTAAAGCGATCAATCTCTTACCATAACGAACACGTTGGTGATATATTTGTAGGATATAAAGTACCACTGAAAACCATTTTCACATTTGCAATGGCCATTTGTATAATTTTTTCGATTATTGCATTTTATCTCTATTCCAGAATATTGAAGCTGGCTAAAAACGTAGCAAAGCCGATTCGAGAGTATTCATCAGAGCTTGACGCAAGCACCGACATAGAAACCTTCTTAAAAGCCGACAGCTATTTAAGCCGTTTCCGAGAAATAACAACTTTCAATAATATTCTGCTCGATTATTTACACAAGAGTAAAGAAAGTGAAGCTATTGCAAGGCAATCTATTCTTGAAGCACAAGTTGCAAAAGTCGCGTCCAGAGTTCGACACGATATAATTGCATCGCTTGTCATTGCAGAGTCGGCCCTTGAACGCCTAAAAAATGATTATAACCAGATTGGTATTTTAAAATCAGTATTTGAGAGAATAAGCAATACTGTCGATGATATTCCCAAAATTGGTAGTTTGACTGAGGCTGAAATGAACCAAGCCTTACTTGGGAACACGGATACTTCAACGGAACCTTCAGATACTTTCCGCTCCTCACATCTTATAGCTTTTATTTATCAAATGGTCGGCGAAGTAAGACTTTCAAAACTTTGTGCAGAAAAAGAAATTAAATTTGATGTTGTATGCAGTAATGATGGGTTTAATTCATTTTGCGAAGTAGAGCCTAATAAATTCAAACGCGACTTATTGAATCTATACAAAAATGCGACTGAGGCAATACAAAGTCACGGCACAATTCAAACGAGAGTCAGCCTAGTTGATGATATGTTAAGCATTCAAATTGAAGACGACGGCAATGGAATGGACAGTGAAACTCTGGAAAAGATAGGAAGAAGAGGTGTATCCATTGGAAAAAATGGTGGCTCTGGAATCGGACTTGCTTCGGCTATTGAAGACTTAGAAAGATGGGGAGGAACCCTAAAGGTATCATCAAAACTCAATTTAGGAACAACAATTAAAATATCGCTGCCTACCTCAGAAGAAAATTATTTATTTCCTACAAGATTAACCTTTGCTCCTGAAATGACTATCGTTGTCGTTGATGATGACCCTCTTGTTCATAAACTTTGGAAGAATAAATTTGAAAATTCTGAAATAGCAAAAAACTCCATTAAGGTATTGCACGGAAGGACGATAAAAGCCGCCAGAAAAATTATTTCAGATTTAGAAAAAAATGATGAAGACTATATCTTGCTTATTGATAACGATCTAAAACACCTAGAAATCAGTGGAATAGATTTTGTAGAAAAAATGAAAATTGAGTCGAAGTCAATTTTAGTGACTTCAAATGGCAACAGCAATCTTCTTTATGAAAAATGCTCGACAATCAACTTGCCGATTATACCCAAGTCCATACAAGAACATATTCCAGTTGACGTTTGTATCTAGCTGCTTTGACCAGTTTTACAGTTGATCCCATAGCTCTTTCGGATGAAGTTGAAGGACGCTACTAATTCTCAAAATGGTTGCAAAAGTGATGTTCCTCCTTTCAGCGGCATTAAAACCTCTTCTCATATAGTTTTCAAAAAAATACAGAATATTTTATTGACTATCCGGTCGGTTTGTTTTATTCTAGACAAATGAATTTAAGAAAAGACAAGTCTGAGAAGGCCAAGAAGCTTATTTTAGAAGCAGCATTTAAAATTGTTCGAGAAGAAGGATTCTCAGAATTATCGGCCAATAAAATTGCTCAAGCTGCAAACATCAGCAAAGGGGCTATTTTTCATCATTTCTCACAGATGGATGAACTTTATATTTTTATGCTTGATACTTTAATTTTGCAATTTGAAGAAGACTTAGACCCAGCAGCTTTTAAGTCGTTCAAAGAATACATTGAGTACACGGGTAAATACACAATACAACTTCTTGATGAAGCCCCTGAAGTTGTAACGACACTTTTCTATTTTATTCTACAAAGCAACCGAAATGAAGAGTACAAAACTCGAATAAAAAATCTATTTGAAAAAAGTTTTTCTGCTTGGGCCGAAAAAATGGAACATTTTTTTGAGCTAAAATTAACGCCATCGAAGCTGAAAAATATTGTAAGAGTTATTGATCTCTATTTTTTTGGGATGAGTGTTCTCTACCTTATTTTTAAAGATAAAAAAACCTATCAAAATATAACTAATAAATTTGGTGATATGCTAACTCAAGCAATTGAGGAGGAAGAAAAATGAAAGCAATATCGTTTATATTTTTAACTTTTTTTGTGCTGTCAAATTATGTAATGGCCGATGAATCCGTAAATAAGATTTTAAAAAACATAGACGAACTGTATCGAAGCAAGGGCAGTCAAGGGAAAATAGAGATGGAAGTTATTACGCCCGACTGGTCTCGTACTATGAAAATGGATGTGTGGACAAAGGGAATGGATTATACATTCATCAGAATAAAAGAGCCCAGAAAAGACAAGGGTGTAAGTTCGCTCAAAAGAGAAGATGATGTTTGGAACTTTTTCCCAAAAATTAACAAAGTCATAAAAGTCCCACCATCAATGATGATGGGTTCATGGATGGGTTCTGACTTCACAAACGACGACTTAGTCAAGGAATATTCACTGATTAATGATTATAAAACTACTAATATAAAAGAATCTAACGGAAATATCGAGATAACACTCATTCCTCATAAAAATACTGTCAGTTTGTGGGGGAAAATTTTGTTGGTTGTAGATAAAAAGTCTGAACTACCTTTAAGACAAGAGTACTTTGATGAAAGAAACGAAAAAATAAGAATATTATTCTATAAAGATGTCAAAAAATTTGGCGAGAGAACGATACCTGCTGCGATGGAGTTGCAACCTCTAACAAAAAAAGGACACAAAACAATTATACGTTATAAAGAAGTTGAATTTAATGCCAATGTACCTTCGACAACATTTACATTAACTAATCTTCAAAAAAGAAGGTAGGTCATGCTTTTTAAAATGGCATTTAGAAATCTGTTGAGGAATAAACGAAGAACTCTGCTGACATCCCTGATGATGATTGGTGGGTATACATTTATTTCGATGAGTTTAGCTCTTGTTAATGGTTCTTTCGGACAAATTATCTCAGCGTTCACCGAACAATTTACGGGCCATGTCCAAGTTGCGAACAAAGATTTTGTTGAAAACTCTTCTCTTCAAAAAACGATTACTCACTACACTGAAAAAATAAATGAGATTGAGAAAAATGTTTTGGTTAGAATTGTTGCCCCAAGGATACATAGCGGAGCATTAGTATATTCAAAGAGAAACACATTTGGTGCTGAAATTGTAGGAATTGACCCTAAAAGGGAGATGAACGCAACTCATTACAATAAGAGAATACTTGATGGTGAGCCGTTTAATGAAGACGATACAAGTTATGAGGCTATTATCGGGAAAAAAATTGCAAAAATTTTGAATGTCCAAATTGGAGAGGATATTGTTTTAATTTCTCAAGGGGCCGATGGTTCCATTGCAAATGATATTTTTAAAATAGTCGGAATCATTGGGACAGAGCAAGAAGGAAAAGATGACTATCGCGTTTATTTACCATTAAAAACAGCAGCAGAATTTTACACTTTATATGGTCGAGTCCACGAACTTTCAATTCATTTAAAAGATTTCAATAAGGCAAGAAACTTTGCCCAAAATCTTCATTTCACGGATAAAAATTTAATTGCTCGCCCTTGGCAAATTGTCGAATCTGACTTTTATCGAGCTATGAACGCCGATCAAAGAGGAAATAATATTAGTATCTTTATTTTAATATTAATGGTTGGCGTTGGAATATTAAATACCATCCTTATGTCCACTCTTGAAAGAACTAGAGAGTTTGGAGTTTTAAAAGCACTTGGTACTCTTCCAAAACAGCTATTTAGTTTAATACTAATGGAAGGAATTTTTCTTTCACTTATTTGCACAGCCGTTGGACTAATTTTTTCCCTGAGTCTTAACTATTACCTAACGAAAAATGGAATTGTTTTTTCCGAGCCCATCCCATTTGAAGGAACGACAATCTCAGAATTAAGGGCACAAATTTCGCTCGATAGTTACCTTTATCCAACATTGCTTATTATTTTAACAACATTACTAGCGACTCTATACCCAGGAATTAAGTCTTCCAAAATCGGAGTTTCAGAAGCCTTGAGGGAGATTTGATATGATGTTCATTAAAATAGGATATCGTAATATTTTTAGAAACAAAAGAAGGTCATTACTAACAAGCATTATTATTGGTCTCGGACTGGCGGCAATGATAATAACTGATGGCTTTTTATCTGGAATGAATGAAAATATGATAAAAATTGTCACCAATAGCTTAGTTGGTGAAGGACAAATTCATCATCCGAAATTTCGTGACTCTATGAAAATAGAAGATCAAATTCAAAATATTTCTAAAGTAAAAGAAATATTAGATTCAGACGTTGACGTAAAGGCCTATTCACAACGAACAATTTCATTTGCCATGATTTCTTCTCCAAGGGCCATGAAAAATGTGTCTCTATACGGTATTGAGCCTGATAAAGAAATTTTAGTCTCCAATATTAATAAACAAATAATTGAAGGAGATTTTGTAAGCAATGAAAACTCACTTGTTATTGGAGACACCTTACAAAAACGACTTTCAGTAAGATTGGGTGATAAAGTTGTTGTGACGGTGGCGAAAGCCAAGTCTGGTGAAATTTCCCAGGAGCTTTTCCGTATTACAGGAATTATTAAAGCCGGATCAAAAGAAATGGATGAAAAATCAGCATTCATCCATATTTCAAGAGGGCAAAGGCTTTTAGGTATCGAAGATAATATCCATGAAATCGCAGTGAAATTTAAAAATATTAGCCAAAAACAGAAAGATCATAGTTCACTTTGGGAGAAGATTAATGTGACAGGAAATTTAGGAGAAAGTTGGGAAAATATTGTTTCTAGCTTTGTCGGGATGATGAGCCTTGTCGATCAGCTTAAAGGACTCATTGCAATGATTCTGATTGTTTTGGTTGCTCTTGGAATTATTAATACTCTTTTTATGGCCCTCTATGAGCGAATGTTTGAGTTTTCAGTTCTTAGAGCATTAGGCACAAAAGGACGAGAGATTATTTTGATGATTGTATCTGAAGCTGGTTCACTCTCCTTAGTAAGTATTATTGCAGGTATAATAATAGCTCTTTTTATTGCTATTCCATTAAAAATTTGGGGCGTTGATTTTACGGGAATTGATCTTGCCCAGGTTACTTTTAAGGAGCCTATCTATTTTGTTTTCACATACTCACAATTTATCATTTTTCCGATAGCAACATTTATTTTCACTCTTATTGTTGGATTTTATCCAGCAATACACGCCAGTCGTATCAAGATGAGTGAAGCGATGAAAAGGAGCCTATAATGGATGAAATAATATTTGATGTTAAAAATGTCACTAAAATATTTGGAGAGACTGAGGAAACAAAAGTAAATGCACTCAAAAATGTTAAGTTAGAAATTCATCGTGGTGAATTTACCGCATTTGTTGGGCCTTCTGGCTCTGGAAAGTCAACTCTTTTAAATGTTATGAGTGGGTTTGATACTCCGTCATCTGGTCACGTTTTTCTATCAAATAAGGAAATTGATAAGATGTCGGGTAATGAGTTATCAAATTTTAGAAGAGACCATATTGGTTTTATCTTTCAATCCTACAATCTAATTCCAGTATTAACGGTTAAAGAGAATGTTGAATATGTTATGACTTTGCAGAATATAGACAAAGATGAACGAGATCGTAGGGTTTCACAATATTTAAAAAGTGTGGGTCTCGAAGGGAAGGAAAATCGTTATCCTTCACAATTGAGTGGTGGTCAACAGCAACGAGTGGCCGTGGCCAGAGCAATGGTTTCAAATCCTGATATTGTTATTGCGGACGAACCAACTGCAAATCTCGATTCTAAAACAGGCACAGACCTTATTGATATGATGCTTGAATTGAATGAAAAATTTGGAACAACTTTTATTTTCTCAACCCACGACCCTATCATTATGAAAAAGGCAAAGAGATTAATTACTCTAAAAGATGGTCAGATTGTAAGCGATGAAACTAAGTAGTTTTATTTGTTTGATTTATTTTATCTCAAATACTGTTTATGCAGAGACAGATATTAGTGGGTTTATAAAACTAAACTATTTGAATTATCAGAGCAAATTTGATTCTGAGACAAATAATGAAATATTTCAAGTAAACAGGGTTTCAATTTTAAGCCCTATAAATGATAACATCACTCTTGAGGGTTCTTATCAAGTCATTCAGATTTATAGCAATATAAACTCTTCTGAGGTGTTAAGAAACTATGATAATCAAAAACGTGTTTACAGAATTGATGATTTTAACTCAACCGTGATTAAGAAAAATGACAACTATTACTTAAATCATAATTTTGATCGAGCTACCGTTACTTGGAATGGAGATACTTCAAGTGTAGTTTTTGGTAGGCAACAATTAGCATTTGGTAGTGCCAAAACAGTTAACCCAACTGACATTTTTACACCGTTCAGCTTTACGGCCATCGACACTGAGGTTAGAAATGGCGTTGATGCTTTTCGTTTTCGTCATCAACTTGGTGAAATGGGACAATACGATGTTGGTGTCGTTTTAGGTGAGAACGCTGACTGGAAAAATTCAGCAGCATACGGGTTGATAAAATTCTCCGTGGATGAATACGAAATTAAGCCAATGGTCGCAGTTTTTCAAGAAGCCCAAATGGGAGGACTTGATTTAGAAACATCACTTCTTGGTGCAAGTATATGGTTTGAAAATGCCTGGGTTGCCCCTAAAAATGAAAGTGGATATTTTCGATCAGTGTTAGGTGGAGAACGACAGATTACACCTGATACCTCAGTGTTTATTGAATATCACTACAATGGAGCTGGAGAAACCAGTCCTTCTGAGTATTATAATTTACAAAATAATTTTGCGTATCAAAAGGGAGGTGTTTTTTTACTCGGAAAAAACTATCTAAACGCCGGAAGCTCAATTCAGATAACACCTTTACATAGACTTGATCCTATCATTATGACTAACCTTGATGACAAATCACTATTCCTCAATTTGTCATGGGAATGGAATGCGAAGGAAAATTTCTATTTCAATCTAGGCTCTTTTATTTCGCTGGGAAAAACATCTGATAATACTCAAAATTTAGAATCAGAGTTTGGCTCCATTCCTTCAACCATTTTTACCAGAGTGAGATATTATTTTTAGACGATTTAAAATTATCTTTTATAAATAAAGTAGTAATTTCTACACTTGAGTCTTTTTGTTACGTAAAATAACTTGGTCACCTGTACTAACACGACAATATAAAAAAGTTTTTTTATTCATGATTTGCTCCAATTGGAAAAATTAAAACCATTCAGAGCTTTGGATAGTAGTGGTATATACTCGCTAGCGAATGATACTCGCTTACCGAATAGTATTGAAAGTGATGTAGGAAAACTGAGAATCAAGTATTCAAGATTAAGAGTTGCTGTTAAGTATGCTGCTGAGAAGAAAGACTATGATAAATTAATTGGTTTTCTGGTTCAAACTTCAACTATTATTGAGTCAGATCATCGTGGTGTTAGCTATCTATTAAATAACCCTGAACTTGTGGCAGTTCTAGATGATGCAGATGCTATTCGTAGAATTTATGAGACAAAAACTAAATGGCCCGGAACTTGGCATTCTCGCTTGGGAATTATACATATCCTTCGTGGAGACTTAGAAGAAGCCCATAGTCATGTTTACTCTCTACATGAATGGGTTGAGCATTATTTACGAGCAGATCACGACCACCATTTTGAATACCGCTCATGTATGGACGAAAGTGACTGTGCAGTTGAACCACTTTTTATGCTCGCTAAAAACTCCCCTAAGAGTGCCGCTAGATATTTTTCGAGATGGAAAAACTGGTTTTCTTTTAAAGTAGCTTCACAATTATATCAATATATATCTTTGTCTGTAGAAAATGGAATCGTTTCTAAGAAAGATGTATCAATTTATTTAAAAGAATTAAACAATATTGGGGCGATAGTTGCTACATTACATTTTTATAAGCTATCTAAGCCTGAAAAAATCTTATTAACAAAGAGACTCGCTGCACTTCTCAAGAAAAATAAAGTTGATTTTCCTGACACTTTAACGACAGATAAAAACTTTCTTTTACAAAAGTGCTTCTTGTATGCCTCAATGAAAAGTTATGAAGAAGGCAACAAAAGTGATGCTATTACAATATTAAATGCCCTTGGAAATAATAGGCCTAGGGTGTATGCATTTAAAGATCGCTACTATCACAATAATTTTCCTGTTGAGTTCATGCTAAGAGAAGTAATTAGAGCAGTCTTATTGAAAAGGGAGATAAGATACTACGACCTCCTACCTGACGAACTATTTGGATTTGGCAAAAATATAAGAAACAAGAAAGATCCAAAGGAATTTGTTAAAAAGTTACAGTCTAACATTGATGAATACTATAAAAAAGAACCAGACGAAGAAAAGAGGATAATTCGAGAAAGTGACAAAGAGGAAATAAAAGAGTTTCTAAATAATCGTCTGCCTCAACTACATCTTTTAGCAGAGTCAACAAAGAAGGTTCTACAATCTTCTGGACAAAGATCAAAAAAAGTATTCAACTCTCTCGTTGAAACTTGGGAAAAAATTAGCAAAAGCAATAATCCTTATTATGTAAATCGAATTGATAATTTATGGATACAGTTTGGTTATGAAGTTCTAATGTTTTGCTTGTTCACTTTAAAGAATCAAAAGGAAAATGATTTTGATAAATTATTAAAATCTGAGTGTCTAAATAATATTAGCGTGGGCTCAAAAATGTCTATTGTTCAGGCAGTCTCTACACTAATACCTAATAGTGAGCTAAGTGAAACAATATCGAATCGAATTTCTAAGCAGATTGAAATGGAAAACGATGTCGCAACTAGGGCTGGATATTTTTCAGAAATAGCCGAATTTCTTTATAGTGTGAATAAAGATGAAGGCATCGAGTATTTTAAAAAGGGACTTTTGGCTGTCGATGCAATTGGTTCAGGCGATTACCGTTACTTAAATGAACTTTTGATATTTGCTGCATCATTACATGGTTCAGAGTTAGATTCTTCCAAATTTCACTCTTTGAATAATATATGTGAAATTAATATGAGTGATGAGCCTCATAAGTTTTACTGGGAACCTTATGGAGCAGCTTTTTCAAAAGTCGCTGGGGTAAGAGGTCTTGCACAACTTTCTCGCTGGGATGATAGACAAAAAATCTCTTTGGCACATACATTATTACCTAGCTTAATCGCCTTAGTTAGAGATAAGAAATTATCTACAAAGGATGCAATTGCACTTAACTACATAGCTGCGCCTGTTGAATATCGTAATGCTAGCACCTCTGATTTTGTGGAAGCTTTGCCTGCATCAGGACTATCAAAATTAGAAGTTAGGGAACTTATTCGTCAATTTCAACTTAATAATTCAGGCGTTTCAATGAGTTCAACGGTTAACTCATTGGCCACATTATCTGCAAAGGTTCTTGGGGATAAGGCTTCTGAGACAATTGAACTTAAACAGATGTATCCTAAATACAAATCTTTGATAGATAAAAGTAATAAGCATAGCAATTTACATAGTTCATATGGTGATGAAAAATATTGGAAGAAAGAAGCAAAAAAGAAAAAAGACAAACAGACTCAAATAACAAGACGAATTAGCAAAGTTGATCTTTCCGATAAGATCGAGTTGAAGGAACTGCTGAAGTCCTTTAATAACCATCATTATGGCTATGAATTAAAAGATACTTTGTTTGACAGGATAAGAAAGAAAATTGATTACAGAAATAGAAAAAAGTACATAGAAAATCTTAGTTTAATAGAGAGTGATGACTTTAACTGGTATTGGATTCTTGAGGAACTCTGTGACTGCTATAAACTCTGGGGCGCTAACTCTGTTTCACTAAAAAAGACATTTAAAGCTGCTGGCCTAGCTTTACTTCATCAAAATTTTTCTAAATTAGTAGATAATGACTATCTCTCAAGAGCTGATCTTGAGAAGATTTCTAACTTTTCTGGAGTTTCAATACCTGATTTAGCCTTAGAGATTATAAAATTTGGAGCACAGTATGATTCCATACATTCTGGCGCTGTCTGGCTATCTTTGGCAACTTTATTAAATGAGAAAGCACTAGATGGAGCCGGTCAAAATGCATTAATAAATCTATTGGATGGAGAGGCTTCATCCTTAGGTGAACTAGCAGAGGATGGTAATTTCAAACCTGAACTTTATCCAGATGATAATACTAACAAAATTATTGCCAGCATGTTATGGAAAACTCTTGGTTCACATAATGCTAAAGATAGATGGAGAGCTGCACACTCGATTAGGTGCTTTGCAAAGTTTAATCGCTGGGAGGTCATATCTGAAGTTGTAAATTTAATTGAAACAAAAGATGTAGGTGCATTTCAATGCTCAGAAATAAAGTTTTATGACTACCATGCTCGACTTTGGTTATTAATTTCTTTAGCTCGTACAGCAATAGATTACCCAATTAATATCGCAAAATATAAAACAAAGCTAATGCCATTTATGGAGCGAGATCATGTGCTTTTCCGTCATTTTGCAGCAAAGGCACTATTAGAATGTTATCGAGCTGATAGTTCATTACTTAGTGACTATGATGTCGAGCTATTAAAAAATATTAATGTATCTTCAAAACCAATTATAGAAGAATCATCTCGAAGAACAAACTCCTATGTTGGAAGACCAAAAGATTCAACAGAGCCACCTCATAAGTTTTATTTTGAGTATGATTTTAGAAAATATAATTTGGACTCCCTTGGAGATGTATTTAATATTGATTGTTGGAAAATGGATGACATCGTTGCTGAATCCGCATATCAAATTGACTCTGATGTAACTGGCCATACGGATAAAGGAAATAAGTCATTATACAGAAGCCATCACCGTTCAAACTCACACGAAGATACCTATGGGGAGCAAGTTGCTTGGCACGCTTTACATATTACCGCAGGTAAACTCTTGGCGACACATTCTACTATGAAAGATTATTGGGGAGAAAATTCTTGGGATGAATGGTTGTCACGCTATATCCTTACCAGAAGTGATGGACTCTGGAAGTCTGATGAACTTGATATGATTCCATTAGAGATCAAGACAATCATCAAGGAAGAAAGTAAAAAGAAACTTGTTTTGCCAGAGAATAAAAATGTTTTGATGGAATTAGTTGGTATTAAAAATAAGGTTGGCAAGGAGATTATTGTTGATGGCCATTGGAACTCTAAGGACGGAATTAATATAAATATATCATCAGCTTTAGTTCAAAAGAAAAAATCTAGAAAGGCAGTAAATGCTTTATCCAAAGAAGGGCCATTTCAAGTATGGCTGCCAGTTTTTGAGGGCGAAGATGAAAGTGATCGGCCTTGGACACAAAACAATAACAACTTACTTCCTTGGATTGTCTCATTACAGGAATATAAAAGACTTGATGAATATGACCCGTACAGCGCAGAAACTACAAGTCTAAGATCAAGGCCGTCACAAGCAATTGCGGAACTGTATGGATTAACTTGCTCTGACAAATTTAGAAGATTCTGGAATGATAAAAATGGTAAAATAAAGTTAAAAGCGGAGATGTGGAAGGGCCCGACACGAGAACGCTATGAAGAAGAATATGCCGGTGATAGACTGGTGTGTTCTTCGACCTTTTTAAGAAAGATGCTAAAAGAATGTGATGCAAATCTTATAATCCTTATTAGATTACAGCAGTATGTAGAGCGAGATTATAGTGGATCGTCTGGCAAGTTTTTTCACTCTATTGGAATAGTTGAAATAAATGAGAAGCTAGAGGTTAAATATAAAAAAGGTTGCAATATAGATGGAAGGAGCAACTAACTTTAGTGCTTTGTACGACTTAAAAAGTTGGTTAACATTTTAAGAAAGTATAGTGGTGACTTTACTTCGCATCAACACAGCATTCATCTTGAAGAAAAGCTATAACGCTCTCAAGGAGATCATATTGAGGCACACAGTATAATGTTCTCCCATCTCTTTGTTGTTCTACTAGTCCAGCTCGAATTAAGCCTGAGATATGGTGAGTAAGAGTGGAATTAGGTAGCTCAAGTTTTTGAGCTAATGAGCCAACAGGTAATCCTTCGTGGCCTGATTTCACCAGTATTCTAAAGATGCTTAATCTTGCGGGGTGTCCTAGTTCTTTCAATGCTTTAGCGGCTTTTTCTAGTTCCGTAATAACTCCTTATGGGAAAATATATTTCGATGTTACCAGAAATGTCTTTGAGATTCAAGAAACTGATGATATATTACGATAATGCTGGTAATATTGAAATAAGGAGTTTATATGGAATATCTACCAATGTTAAAAGAAGCTGGAGGAATGTTTCTATTTCTCGCAGTGGAATTAACAATTTTATTTTTACTTATTAGTTATGTTGTAGGCATTCTGCAAGAGTACATCCCACCTGAGAAGATTCAAAAAATTTTAAGTTCAAAGAATGGAAAGGGTTATATTGTTGCGGGGTTAATGGGTTCAATCACGCCTTTTTGTTCTTGCTCAACAATTCCATTTTTAAAAGGTCTCTTACGAGCTAACGCTGGATTTGGGCCAATGATGGTATTCTTGTTCACAAGTCCGTTATTGAATCCCATCATTATAGGTTTATTTTTTGCAACTTTTGGAATGAAAGTAACTGTATCTTATTTCATTTTGGCCATGGGAGTTTCTGTAGTTGCTGGTTATTTACTCGAAAAACTAGGGTTTGAAAAATACATTAAGCCAGAAGCCTATTTGGAGCCTACTACTTCAAGCTGCTCTGCGAACTCTAAATCTAGTTCTTGTGGAGATGAGCCTAAAACTGTAGCGGAAGAATTGGAAGAAGATTGTGATACAACAATTGCTGATGTTGCCTTTCATGAGCCTGCTCTATGTTGTGCAGGTGTTAGTGAAGCGCCACAAGTAGAAGTAAGTTCTAGCAGTTGCTCAACTTCAAGTGGATGTGGAACATCGACTAGTGCACCTAAAGAAGAAAGCAAGTGGATGAGAATCTGGAGATCTACTTGGAATGATTTTGTAAAAGTCGTTCCTTATCTTTTTGGTGGTATTGCAATCGGTGCATTTATCTATGGGTTTATTCCTACTGAGTTCATCGCTAAGTATTCTAACAAAGATAGCATATTATCAATCCCAATTGCAGCAGTTATTGGAATTCCTCTATATATTAGAGCTGAGGCAGTAATTCCTTTAAGTGCAGCACTCGTAACTAAAGGGATGGGACTTGGTGCAGTTATGGCATTAATCATCGGTAGTGCTGGAGCAAGTCTTACTGAAGTTATTCTTCTTAAATCAATCTTTAAAAACAAAATGATTGCAGCTTTCTTATTCGTAATTCTTGGAATGGCGATTATGTCTGGTTTCATATTTAGATCAATGATGTAAGGAAAAACTGATGATTGATACGATTACAAATTTAATAGAACAAAATGGAATAATTGCAATAGTCGCTTCCATAGTATTAGGTGCATTGTCATCGTTATCACCTTGCTCATTAGCTGCCATTCCATTTATTTCTGGGATGGCCGCTAATAGCTACCCTGACCTAAATGAAGAAGAAAGGCAAAGGTGACCTTTCCTTGTTTTCACGGACACTATTCTAAGCAGCAAGACAGTTTTTTATTCTATACTCCACTGGGCTCACATATCCAAGTGAAGAATGCATTCGTCTTTGCCTCATCCAAATTTTCAAAGCTGTTAAACTCAAGCTCACTCTTCATTGTTCCAAAAAAGCTCTCGGCAAAGGCGTTATCGTAACAGTTCCCCTTTCTCGACATGGATTGGGTGATATTCAAAAGATTAACCTTCTCCCGAAACTCCGAGGCACAATACTGCACTCCCTGATCCGAATGAAATATTAGCCCATTCAGACGTCCTGGTGTCGTTCTCAGTGCCTTTAAAAGAGCATTCTTAGTATTGACGGCATCCATCGTGTCGCTGACATCCCATCCCTTAATCTCGCGGTTAAAGAGATCCATTACTGTCACAAGATAAGAAAATCCCGACCCCGTTGGCAGGTAGGTCAAGTCAGAAACCCATACCTGATTTGGTCCTGTAACTGTAGTTTCTTTGATCTTAAATACCCTCGGTGATTTTTTATCACTTGGATTATTAATCGTAGTTTTGGGACGAAACGCTTTTTTCTTTTTGGCGCTCAATCCCTCTTCCCGCATAAGCTGGGCCACTTTATCTTTTCCAACTTTCTCTCCGCTTGCCTGTAGAGATTTTTGTATTCTTGGTGATCCATAGGTCTTCTTCGAGTTTCCAAATATAGAAAGAATCTTGGCCTTAAGAAGTCCATCTCTTTGTTCCTTTTTAGATGGGCCTCTTCTCATCCAGTCGTAAAAACCACTAGGAGAGATGCTAAGAAGCTCGCAACACTTCTTTACGGGATGACCTTCCTCTTTCAAAAGGGTGAGTCCTCGATACTTCACTTCAGGTGGTCCTGACAAAAAAAAGCCGCTGCATCCTTCAGGATTGCTATAACTTTTTTATCTTCTTCAGCCTGCTTTTTGAGGCGTTTGATCTCTTTTCTCGCCTCTTCTAACTCTTTAAAATCAGCATTTTCTTCGATTTTTTTGGAATAACGAATCCAAGCGGCCAGAGTTTGAACCTTATCGATGCCAAGCTTTTCGGCAGCTTCCTTGGTTCCAATTTCTTTGGCCAGATCAATAGCCGATTGTTTAAAGTCTTCTGTGTAATGTCTTTTTGTTCTTTTCTGTGTCTTTTTCATAACGCACTCCTTATCACATAAGTCGTGCTGTTAAAAGAGTGTCCGTTAAACTAAGGGAAGGTCATAAGCTCTTAGAACTCTCTACGGTATATTTTGCTTGCTGAATTAAAGGATGAAATTCAATAGCACAGCTTATAATATCTTTTTGCTGCTTTGGTAATGGACACTCCCGGTGTGAACCATGAATATGTTGACTTCGTTCTGAGTGTGTATGTTCAATCTCAGCCCCATAAGTAGGGAATATAACAAACAGTAAAATGAAAAAAATCATAAAACTTCTCTTTAAAAAAAATTAATAAAAAATAAGAATCAATTCTAGGAAAAGAGAGGAGGTCTCAAACCAGGATCTAAAAAAGGTGAAATATAATGGCCATCATAAAACCATTTAAGCATAGAATAGGAATACACTGGGATATTCATTTTAAAAGCATTATCTGACAAATAAACGTGAAAGCTGCATGAGTGTCTACAATGTCCACTTTGAGAACAATCCCCCTCATCACAATCTTGACATTCATCACAGTGAGATTGAAGAACAGTTGTCTGTATATCACTGGTTTGTTCTTTCATATTAATTTTATTAAAGTCTTTTGCTAGATGAATATCACTAGCCTGTGTTACTGAGCATGGCCAATAATAATTAAAAGAAAAAAAGAAAGCAACTTTCCCATAAAAAAACATTATTCCCTAACCCGATAAACGTCAATATTTATTTTAACAAATTAGAGCCGGTGTTATAATTCACATATTATGAGTATTTAATCATTTCTAATCATATTTCTTTTTTCTTAAAACACTTCTAACTCTACTAATTTTTTACATATTGACCAAAGGGGTCTAAGAAGAATATTTCATAATCATGATACTAACTTTCAAAAAACATCATATAAATTATTACTTAACCTCTACCCCCAACTCGACGCAACAAAGTTGTTCTTTACCTGTACTTAATTATACATTATACAAGTTTAATGCTATAAAGAATCATGAAAGAAGAACTTAAAAATACTCTTTTTACTCATCAAAATATGGACTCTGCTTTATATTATTTTTCTGGGACAGTAGTTTTAGTTATTGCCACCATAGGATTAGTTGGAATTTTTATTTATAGCATTTATCAATCAGTAAAAAAATCAAAAGATCCCATTCCTAAAGAAATTCACAATTATAAAAAAATCAATATTCTTCATGCAAGTCTTGTTGTCATTAGTAGCTGTCTTGTATTTATCATAAGTATCACAGTTTTTCCTAAGCCTATAGTCATTGGCCGGGCAGAAAATATAGGAATTTTAATTATTTTTCCCTTTATTGCAGGTGTTATTTTTGGTGAATTGAAAAAAGTTAAAAAATTAGCTCGCTTTGAATTTATAAAGGGTTTAAGCTTATGGCGAGTTTTTTGGTTTTGTTTCATTTATCTGACACTTCGGATTATCTTTTTCTAAATCAAAAAAGAAAAATTTTAAAAACTCAAGTTCACACCGGTATTAAAACGAGTTTCATCACTAAAGAATGAATTTACAAACCACCTCATAGCTCCATTTTTAGAAATCCTACCCTTCATTCCAATATAATTAATATACCCATAAGTATAAAAATTATCATTTAATTCTGTTCGCAATCCTAGCTCTTCATTGGAATATATATGGGCTAACACCATTGTTACGTACTCTTTATATTTATTATCAAAAAAAACCAAGGGATCAAAGTCTACACTCGCAGTGTAATTCCCAATTCTTTGATCAGTATTATGTAGATACTCCATTGCTAATGTCACGATATTATCATCAACAAGCTTCACATTTTGTTCAAAAGTCCCTTGTATATAATTTTTTTCGCTAAGTTTCTCAAATTTTATTTCACCGACGAGTCTTTTATAAAGCTTACGAGAGATTTCTGCTTCAAAATAATTAACTTTCTTATTTCGAGAAAAGAAATCCGGATTATCTAAACCATCAATACTTCCAACAACAACCTCATAAATAGTTTTCTCATCCACTGATTTCATCTCAAATCGAGTTCCATCCACCCATCCACTAGTATCAAGTCCTGTAATAGAAACCTTATCTTTTACAGTTGGGATTCCTCCAAATTGAAATTTTATCTTATCTATTTTTTTCTCTAAATAAAGTCTTCGCATAAAAAGTTCAGGTGACTCTATTCTAGAGTCCTGCTCAGTTAAGTCTTTCAATGTATACCAATCCGAAGTGTAAGAGTCTCCAGTAGAAATCAATCCCACAAGACTCAACCCCTCTGAAAGATTGATATTTGCCCCTAAACGTATCCGTGACTGATAACGACTTTTCAAAACCTCTTTTTGTTCATTTTTACTCGTATCATACCGCAAGTCCAAACGAGGCTTGAAATCAAAATATTCATTAGCAAAGGCTACAGGAACAAAAAGGGACACAATCAATTTTAAAAAGCTTTTCTTTTTCATCCCACAAGATTATATCTTTTATATAAGACTTAAAAGAAAATTACTATTTGTATAAACAAATTTTAAAGACGGAAAAAATGCGATTATGTAAGGTTATATATTTAAAAGACTTAAAACCTGACAAAAAATTCAACTCCTAAAGTATTGATTATATCTCTTACATCATAGCTCCGATTCGGTAGACTTCTTTTAAAACTTTCAGACTCTGTCCAACGCTCATAATTTTGCCTATAACTAAGACCAAATTGATACTTTTTAGAGAGATGATATAAAATCGAAAGATAATGACCATTTTTATAAAATTTATTTTTTTCAAAATTTAAAGCATAATAAAAAGGGGTCAAATAATGAATTGACCACAATGGCCCACTACTACCAAAATAAAAATAATTAAACCCAACAGTTCCAATTAACCTCTTTTGGGAATTATAAAAATTCTCATCATAACCTAATCTTAGCTGAGCTGTAAAAGGAGCAAAGCCTAGCCTTTTTGTATAGATATACTCTAAATTTAGGGCCTGCTCATTTCGATATGAGGTATTATCCCACACCCACTTAGAATTTTCTTTAATCCAGTCATCAGTGTGCCGTACACCTTGTTGATTTCTAGCACTTAAACTTAACATATTTTCACGATCAAGATGGAAAGTCGCACCAAGTTTTACCAGACCATTTGATTTATTATTATAATGTGAGCCTGTGGCGATATGAGAAAAATATGTTTTATTAGTAATTCTTTTATACACTTTAAGATTAGCCTGACTTGAACTATAAACTCCCGACGAAGGAACTTGTGCATAAACAAAACCAAAAGAAAATAAGAAAAAACAAAAAACTCTAATCATAGATAAATTCTTCTATAGGATAAGCAATTTCTTCAATATTCACTTCATCTTTTACATCCTCATACCTGATATTACTTTTACTTCCCATATTCCAATTTAGTTTCTTCGTCCACTCATATTGCTTTTTCTGGGGTAATTTATTTGAGTTAACAAAGATTCCTTCTCCCTTATTAACGATTAATTTCTTAGGATTACTTTTTAACTTAACCACAACAGAGCCTTCATTTACACACATCCAAATCTTTTCTTTGCCTGCGGGACCAGAGCTAGTTGTAAAAAACTCCGTTCCTCTCACTCCCATCGTGGCCATTTTTGTTTGAACTTCGTAAGTATGGTCTTTTTTCTTTTTACCTTTAAAAAAGACCTCTCCTTTGCGAAGTAAAATTTTTGTGACACTGTTCTTCTTTTTTTGAGTGATTTTTTTTAGTTTTATGGAGGTTCCTGCTTTAAGCTTTAACACCGCTTGATCAATTCTCACAATAAGTAATGAATCTTTTCCCACGCTAATCATGTCTTGATACTGAATTTGAGATTCCACAGCAAGGGGTTTGCTATTAGCAGTTGCAATACCTTTTAAAAAAAGAACTTTCCCATCACTCGCGAAAAGGTTTGTTGAAAATATAAACACTATTAAAAATTTTACCACTATTGATCCCCTACTTGTTTTTAAAAACTTATCTTAAGTCGCTCTCCCTTTAAGTCAACTTAAGAATAACACCATCACTTTTTGATTTAAGACTCAGAGATTAGTAAATTCATCTTATCTAAAACGTTAATGAAGGTTTCAATATCTTTTTTCGAAATCTTTATATCATTGCTATATAATAGATTTAAGACTTCACTAGGAATACATCGCGCTCTGTGCTTTAAAGAAATTCCTTTTTTAGTTAACAAAACGATTTTCTTTCTTTGATCAAGCTTATCAGCAACCAACTTAACAAGACTGTCTTGTTTCATTTTTTCAATAGTGGTTGTAAGAAAGCCCTTATCAAGCTTTGTTAAGCTTGCTAACTCTCCCATAGAAACATGATCTTTTTCCCACAAGGCCATTAAAATGACATACTGAACATAAGTCAAGCCGAGCTCACTTAAGATCGGCCTATAAAGTCTTTGAATACCATTATTAACGCTATAGATACGATGACAAATTTGGTTTTTAAGTTTTAACTCTTCGAAATTCATGGATTTATTATAATTTGTATACAAACTAATTGCAAGCTCAACTCGGCCTTGATATTATGTTTGTATACAAACTTTCTTAGGAGGAATATATGTCTCAATTAAAAAACAAGTTATATTCAACAAAATCAATATCTTATGGAGGAAGAGATGGAAAAACAAAGTCTCTCGACTCTGACTTAAACATTAGTTTATCTACACCTAAAGAGCTTGGTGGTCCAGGAGGTGCCGGCTCAAACCCTGAGCAATTGTTTGCATGTGGGTATTCTGCTTGTTTTTTAAATGCCGTAAAGTTTATATCAATGCAAGAAAAAGAAACTTTTGATGCAGAAAATAGTTTTACTGAGGCAGAAGTATCCATCGGAAAGTCTGATGTAGGCTTTGGACTTGAGGTCAAACTCACTGTGGGACTTCCCAATTTGGATCAAAAAAGAGCTGAAGAAATTGTTCAAAAAGCACATGCCACTTGCCCCTATTCAAATGCAGTCAAAGGAAATATTGCTGTTGAAATAAAAGTAAAAGGAAAAAATGTTTAAATACCAGTGCAATACACAAGCTTGAACATTAAACAAAAACTAGATCCTATTGATAAAATAGCTTATGAACGATTAAAACTATATTATTAATTTAAAGGGAGTTGATCATGATTCAAAAGAAACTTATTTTAGTTTTAACTTTCTGCTTAGTAAACTCAGTATTTGCTAGTGAAATAAGTATAGACATAGGTCAAACTGAAACTGTTTTTAATCGTATAAGTATTCCAAGTAGTCAGGCTAACCAATTATCATTACCAGAAGATGAAAGCCTGACTTCTTTTCGTTTAACTGGCTTTATGGACACAAAAAAAGGAAATCAAATATACTTTTTGATTGCTCCGCTAGAGGTACAATACCAGTTTGAATCTGATAAAAACTTCAAATTCAATGATATAAATTTTACCAATAATACTCAAACAAAGTTTAATTATAAATTTAATTCCTATAGAGTTGGTTATTTGTGGACTTGGAAGACAGACAGCTTGAAGTATTGGATAGGTGCTGTGGCCAAAATCCGCGATGCAAAGACAGAAGTCATTCAAGGGAGTCAGACTGACTCCTTCTCCAATATTGGTCTTGTTCCTTTATTATCTGCTGGACTCAATCTTAAGTTATACAAAGAACTCTATTTATTCACCCATACTGATGCTCTTGGCTCATCAAGAGGTTCGGCTTACGACTCGCAAGTAGAGTTAAAATATCAAATTCAAGACTACTCAGCCTCTTTAGGCAAAAGGATTCTAGGTGGTGGTGCTGAAAATGATGATGTTTACAATTTTGCCCAATTTGATACGTCTTACATAAAAATCACAAAATATTTTTAAAAGATAAAGAGGGTTCTTTATAAGACTAAAAATATGATGTCATTTTATAAGTTTTACGCTTTAATGATAAACATGATCAAAGAAGTAACAAAGCTGTGCTTTATATATATTGCTTTAGGTATTTATACTCTTGCAAGTATTATAGGGTCCAAAAGAGCGAGACAGAAACTAACACAAATTTATCGCCAACTTCTCTATGTTGAAAATCTACCTCAAAAAGATCTTAATCATTACGTCAATCAAGACATTACTCTTCAGTTACCGTTTGTTAATTATCATAATGTCGAAGGTGATCGTGATAGCTTATTAAATCTTGAAACTCAAAGGTTTCTGGCCTTAATCGCTCAAATACAAAAGCCCAAAACGATTTTAGAAATTGGTTTCTTCATGGGGAGTTCAATGCGTATTTGGCTAGAGAATACAACCAACACTCACATCACAAGTGTTGATATCGATTTTTCAAAAAACCCCAACTATCTAAAGCAATTAGAAGCAAACAAGAGAGTTCAATTAATAAACAAAGACTCTAAAGAATTAACTCCAAAAGATTTCAAAGAGAAGTTTGACCTTATTTTTATTGACGGCGCTCATGACTATCAAAGCATTAAAAGTGATACAGAGCTCGCATTTCAACTTATCACCCCTTCAGGCATAATTATTTGGGATGATAACAAATATGACTTTCCTGGAGTTTGGAAATATCTTAATGAACTTCAAAAAAATTTTCCACTAAAACATATTCCCCAAACATCTCTAGTTATTCTAGAGAATTGAAGTTTTCGACTAACTGATCAAAAACAAACCTGATTCTTCGGTTCGTTCTTAACTCCCTATGAGATACAATCCAAGTGGAAAAACTAATTCCTTCAAAAGACTTTAGGACTCTTTCAACAGATTTATCTCTATCACCAATAGAATGAGGCATTATCCCTATCGCAAGACCTTCTTTAACTAAACTCCAATGTACAAAGTGGCTCTCCGTCATAACGGGAAAATTATCCTTAGTAAGATTTATCCCAAAAGACTTTAACCCTTCTATATAAGAAGATAAATCTCCTATACTCACAAAATTTGCCTTGGATAAGTCCTTTATAGATTTAAAGGGTCCATTATTTTTAATAAATTCTTTTGTGGCATAAAAATTTCCTAGTGAGTCTGAAACTTGTTTCATAATAAGATCAGGCTGGTTAGGTTGAAAATTTCTCACAGCGATATCAGCTTCACGTTTTCTAAGATCTGCAGAATCATTTTTTGCGACAATTTCTATCTTTATGCCTGGGGCAAGATTCCTAATTTTTCTTATAACAGGAGGAAGCAAGAAAGCAGAGTTGGCCTCACTAGCAGTGATCGTTACTGTCCCCTCTAAGTCTTCTGACTGGCCCATAGCCGCCATGGATAACTTACTAGCACCTTCTGCCATAGATTTAACGTGCTCAATCAGATCCAAACCAATTGGAGTGATCTGAATCCCTTTACCGGCCCTCTCAAAAAGGACAACTCCAAGCTCATATTCTAAGGCCTGAACTTGTCTTCCCAAGGTGGATTGAGTGAGATTTAAGGCCTTTGCAGCAGCTGAGTAGCTTCCCTTCTCTGCCGTTACGAGAAAAGCCTTTGCCCGATTCCAATCAAAATTAAGTGTTTTATAGTCCATAATAATACTTGCAAAAATGCATAAATAATATGTCAACTTTACTATTTATTAATATTTATTGCAACCGTATAGTAGTATGTAACAAGGAGTTATAAATGACTACATCAGCAAAGTTTTGGGACAATATAGCACTCAAATATTCTAAAAAGGCGGTTCCCTCAAAAGATATTTATCAAGAAAAATTAAAACGAACTCAAAGGCTATTTCCAAAAGATTCACTTGTAATGGAATTTGGATGTGGAACAGGGACAACCTCTCTTATCCATGCCCCTTATGTTAAAGAGATCGTTGCTTATGATTATTCTCCAGAAATGATCAATATTGCTAATCAGAAAAAAGCGGATCAAAATATAAAAAACGTAACATTTGAAGTTAAAGCGGTTGAAGACATTCCATTTCATAATGAAACATATGATGTCATTATGGCCCATAGTGTTTTGCACTTAACCCAAAATAATGAACAAATTTTAAAAAATGCACATCAGGCCTTGCTCCCAGGAGGGTTCTTTGTCTCAAGTTCAGGTTGCATTAAAGAAATGAATGTTTTGATTAGAAATATAATTCCTTTTATGACATCAATCGGTAAAGCTCCAGAAATCACAAAATTTACAGCTGATGAACTTATAGAGTTGCATAAAAAAGTAGGCTTCAAAATTTATGATGTTTGGAGGTACAAAAAAGGTGAGCTCTTCTTAATCGCTCAAAAATAAGACTTAAACAACTTTAGCAATTCTATGTGTGCGAGCTGCGCTCGTAAAGGAAGAAGTATATGGAACAAGTTCTATTAGGAATTGTCATATTTAATGTTTTTTTTATGCCAAGTGAGTTTCAATTCGATACTCTTGAGGTTTCTCAAATTCAATTTAAACAAAATAAAAACTCTGAACTTAATTTTAGAAATGAACTCAAAACGCTCCAAGGGATGGGGATTGGATCGAGAGAATATAGTCAAGCCACATCATGGCTTCGTTATGGGCATGGGACTTTTCTCTATGGTTATAAAAGTGAAACTAAAGATGAACTGAGAAAGCTTAATCACTATGGAGGCCATGCTGGCTTCTTAGGAGAAGTTCACTACAAAAGATATTTTGGACTTGGGATTTTAGTTGGTGGTGGTGCTAGTTACACTGAATTTACAAATTCAGATCTAACGGAGAATGATAGGAGTAATTATTTTGGTTTAGCTAGTCCATACATGACTCTAGGACTCCCTTTAACCAAAACGGCTTCTGTTAACATAACCACTTCAACCTACTATTTTTCTGAACCTGCAGAAAAAATTGATGGAACAGGAGAAGGTTTTAAGACACCTCATCATTTGGAAAACAAAGTTGGACTTGAGTTTGTTTGGAGCTGGGATTAAAGTGAAAAGTTATATTAATAGCTTCCTAACCCGGAAGTCCTTCAAATGCTTGCAATACCTCTAAATTTTCTTCCCACTTCGCCTTGCTTCCAATAAACAAATGAGCATTAGGCTTTATATCAATGGGAGTATCTAGACTGCCAGCAGGGACAACAGTTAATTCACCTTCATTTTGAATACTTGGAACTGCTGATCCACATTCTGAACAAAAACTTTTTACATGTCTTGTGTTTGATAAATAAAAAGTTTTAATCGAGGTTTTTCCTGACGACCAACTTAACTTTGAATTCGTGGAAAACAAATTTGCTGCATGAGCAGACCCAGTATCCTTTTGACAAAACTTACAATGACAAAGAAAAAAGTTTTGAAATTCTCCCTCTATCTCATACTTTACTTTCCCACAAAGACATGACCCTAAATACTTACTGCACATATTACACTTCCTATTAATTACTTCCAGAATAAAATGTAGGGTATAAAAATATCTTTATAAAAACAAGTGTTTTAAGATCGTCTAAAAGGCCTTGCTCTAGGAACTCAAATTAAATTTTGTATTTATTTGTATACAACTTTTTTTCAACTCTATAGTTTACATATTCAACACCCTCTATAACAACTTTCTGCTCTGCTATAACTGAAAAACCAAGCTTTTCAAAAAATGGCTTAGCAGTAATGCTTGCATTCGAACAAAGCTTTTCAATCCCTCTCTTTTCAGCAGAAGTCTCTAAAGCATAGTATAGCTTTCTCCCCACACCTTTACCCACTGAATCAAAAGCTACATAGAACCTATCAATATACCCACCATCATCAAGCTCACAAAAGCCTAAATATTTACCATTATCACAACAAACAAAGATTTTCTTTTTATCGAAAGAACTACTCCATCGATCCTTTAACCTTTCTTTACTACCCCACATCTCAACTTGCTCTTTAGAGTAATCGCCAAAATTGATGGTATTTATTGTCAAACAAAAAAGCTTCAATAACTCCTCTTTAGCTTTTTCTGATAAATCATTTGATGCTAACTCTTTAATTTTCACAAACATCCCTTAAATTATTATAGTACTATTCTATTGAGTAAAACATAATATCTGCTATAATACCTATATTATGAACATCTAATCACCTAATATTTTTTATCTTTTATTAAACATTTCTCGTGAGGTGATCATCATGAATACATTCAGACTTAGCTAATTTAATTCTTATTAACATTTAAGTTTGAGGTATTTATGAGATATATCGTGACCATAGTTGTTGGTCTCTTTAGCTTTTTCTATGTTGATTTAAATTTATTTCGTCAAAGGTCACCTGGAAACAATAATAAGGTATCTATTTCAATCGAGGTAAATGACCAAAAAGAAAAGCTAAAACGCAAGAGACAAAATTATAAGAACAAGAAATATAAAAAGAAAATTGTTTATAAAAAACAACACTTCGCTCTTAAGGGAACACATGCCAAAGATAAAAGGTTTAGCAATCAAAAAACACTTAGAAGAATGTATCGAAATTGCTAAATGCTCGAAAACAAAAAAAGTGGATCCCCTAAGTTGACAATTCTCGAGTTGCGACCTTGGCTACGCACCAAACCGTAAACACCTCATTGACATAGAAGACATGTCAATTCCTTCGTAATCATATGTAAGCTCATCACTCTCATCACTTGCCCCAAGAGTATAAAGTAAAGGCAAATAATGTTCTAAGGTAGGAATACTAAGTTTTCCTGCTTGAGAGTTCAGGGCCTCTTTAAAAAGTGGCTCATAATTTTTATTATCTATTTTATTTTTTACCCATTTATCAAACTCAATCGCCCAATCATAAGCTTTTGCATCTGGTTTCCAATTAACTTCCTTTAGATTGTGTACAATATTTCCACTACCCATTATCATCACACCTTGCTCTCTGAGAAATTTTAACTTCTTACCCATTTCAAAATGAAACTCCATTGGTTTCGTTCGATCTAAACTTAATTGGAAAACAGGCACATCTGCATTGGGAAAGATATGCTTTAAAACAGACCAAGTTCCATGATCTAAGCCCCATTTATTTATATCTATTTTAATGTTTGGTTTTTCAATCTCATTCGATACATTTTTTGCTATTTCAGGTGCTCCTGGTGCTGGATATTGCACTTCAAAAAGCTCTTTAGGAAATCCACCAAAATCATGAATTGTTTTAGGTCTTTCCATACCAGTTACAAATACTCCATTTGTTTCCCAGTGAGCTGAAATCATCAAGATTGCTTTTGGCCTTGGCAAGTTTTCACCTAATTGATTTAAACTTTGAGTAAATTTATTTTCCTGAATCGCATTCATAGGGTTACCATGGCCCAAAAATAAAACAGGCATTTTTTTATTATCTGGACTTTCTATACTCATAAACTCTCTACCTAATGCAATTGCTCCTACAGATAGAAGCATTCCAATAATGCTCTCTCTTCTATTTAATTTTCTCAATATTAGCTTCCATGTTTTCTAGAGACTCTAAATGCTCAAGACCATCGGTTATTCTTCCAAGCTTAATAAGCCCTTTTGAGCTAGAGAAGTCTTTATAAAATATGGCCACATCTCCCCATGGTGCGTAATAAGTAACATCGCCTCTAGATGGCTTATAACTTTCGGGAGCATCTTTGGTTGAAAGTTTTTTTGGTGGATAAAAGATTTTTTCATTTGAAGCATAGTCCTCAAACTTCATTTTTAGTGGAAGTTGTTCATACAACGCTTGAGAAGTGGGATTCTCCTCAAGCTCTATTTTTAAAACTTTATTTTCAAATTTTATTTGAATATTCATTTTCTTATTATCCTTTGCCAAAGCAAAAAGTGATGTCATTAAAATTAAAACCAAAAAATTTTTCATACTTTCCTATTTTAAAGTTTTTACAACTTCATTATATTGCTCATGAGATACTTTTTCCATCCATTTTAAACGAGATCGGTTAATTGCTTCTTGAAGTGCGGTATAAGTTATACCTTTATGGGCACAAACTCCGCGCCAATTCTTACCCCCAGGTGGAGTCAAGATCACATCTCCTTTTTTTTAAAGTCACAAATTGTGACTTCAAAGCCTCATCCGTCGACGAATATCGAACGCGGTACTACAATATATAAGATAACCCAACCAAAGAAGAAGTTACTAGTCCAAAACCTCCTAACATGAAGTTAAGAAGCTGAGTACCTCTTAGGGAAATGCTTTTTGGAACAATGTTTCGACTCTTAACAAAGATAAAAGCACACAACAAGCCTAATCCTAACCAATACAAAGCAATACCAACATCACCAAGCTGAAGCTTCGTAATTAAAAGCTGACTAAATGGCAAACTAGCTATTGCAATCAAAGTCATAAAAAAATTATATCTGCTCATTTACTCCCCCTTACCAAGATAATTGTAACATGGAACGATCATAACACTTCCATAAAAATTATCATGTCAGCTTAGGGGTCTTGATTTTTAGTTGATTCTCGAACTGGATAAGTACATGAAACAAATAAAATCACTTATTAGACTTTAGTCCTATTTTTCTTCTATCACCATTATGAGTGGGTAGTTTCTCTTCTAAGTTATCCAGTCTTTCAAATACGACTTTGAATAATTGATTCGTCCCCTTCTCGATTGAATCAATTTTCTTTGAGTTGTCTTTCTCTAACATTAGAAAACTTCTGAGCTTAGTAAAGATTCTCATAATTGCGATGTTTACATTAATGGCCCTATCACTATTTAGTATTCCAGAGAGCATTGCTACACCATTTTCAGTAAACATCATTGGCAACGTCCTTCTTTTGTAATTCCAGTCACTTCCTCTATTTGAGGTCACAAATTGTGACCTCAAAACCTCTAACTCCTCAATAGTACATTCAAGCAAGAAATCAGCAGGAAACCTTTTTATATTACGTTTAACTGCTTGGTTTAATACTTTGGTCTCAACCCCATACAATTGAGCCAAGTCACTATCAAGCATTACCTTTTGTCCACGTATTACATAAATCATGTTTTGAATTTGATCTATTTGAATATCCATTATTTCCTCCGCTTTAATTAACAGAGTTTGATAAGACAGTTTTTAGAATAATAAAATTCAGGAGGTCAAAATCAATCAAGTTATTTCAATTATGAAATTCTTTTCTCCATAACCTGAGAAAAACTTTGATTTTTTCTTCCGCTATATGGATTTTTGCCACCAACTTTGAGAAATCCCATTTTATCCCAAAATTCACTTACAGGGTTTGATTCAACATAAGAAAGTCTAACTTTTTTAACACTAAACTTTTCTACAATATACTTTTCTAATAATTCATAAACCTGTTTTCCAAGTCCCTTTCCCTGCATATTTCCCACTAATAAAAGCAATCCAATATAAGCAATCTCATTACTAGGATATCCATTGATTAGATCTATCACTCCAATATTTTTATCGTCTTTAACGACAAGAAAAACATACTTGTTTTCATAGGTAATGCCTGGAGGCAATACCTCTAATGTAGACTTAGCACAATCTTCAGGGACAAAGTTAACACCATCAATATTAAAGATGTAATGAGGTGCATTTTCAAAAACAACCTGCAACTCATCAGTCTGTGAATCATTGATTTTTCTAAGTTCTAATTTCATATGCCAGTTTGGGGTACGTTATTCTCAAACTGTATAGCATGCTGAAATAAAAAAAGCCACGTGGGTTAAACGTGGCTTTTTAAGCGATTCCAAAAGATGGTGCCCCGACGTCTCTGGTTATCGAACTGCTATATTTGATTTAGCTATGTAGACATGCGTCATTGACTCTAAATAAATTACAATTTAATCTTAACTTGATGAAACTTGTATTATTAACATTTTTTATATTTCAATATTTGCTAGCACCACTTGCGAATGCTTCAATTGGAAGTCATATTCAAAACCATCATTCAAACAATACTCATGATCATGTAAACCAACATGGAACTCATCATCATCATGATAATGAAGAATCAGATGAGAATAAAGATAGCCATTCAAATAATCATGTGCACGCTTTAATAAGTATTGATTCAGTATGTATCGTAACTAGTTTTAAAGTTCCTAACTACAAATTAAAAGACTTATCTATTTTTTCAATTGATTTATTTAAACTAAATGAATTTAATAAATCTCAAAAAGTGTCGGATTATGTTTATTCATTCTATCCCCCACCTGACAATTTCAGAAATCTTCCTTTATTAATTTAGACTAACATTCTTCAAATTCATGAATTAAATGAACTCGTCCGCTAATTTTTTTAAAGGAAGAAATAGTGCTAAATAATATAATTAAATTCTCTCTAAATAATCGTCTATTAGTTTTGGCCATCGCTGCTTTTATGCTTATTTATGGTTTTATTACAGCGTCTAGTTTACCTATTGATGTATTTCCAAATCTTAACAAACCAAAAGTAACAATTATTACAGAAAGTCATGGTTATGCCCCTCAAGAGGTTGAGACTCTAGTAACAATACCACTTGAAACTGCCATGATTGGAACAACAGGTGTTACTCGCGTACGCTCTTCAAGTGGAATGGGGGTAAGTATTATTCATGTTGAATTTG
>LULL01000161.1_pt1 | contig 29450 bp, 22 predicted proteins | sample 728161 | NCBI WGS metagenome assembly LULL01 (sample SAMN03860290, study PRJNA289734) | marine metagenome | biome: seawater column; feature: ocean; material: water; isolation source: Red Sea water column Station 149 - depth 500m | place: Saudi Arabia: Red Sea | collected 2011-10-15 | depth 500 m
TTGGTTTAGTCGCTTAGACAAGCCGTTTCAAGAGTTCATTATTGAGCACAGTAAAAAGCAATCTGTAGAAAAAAATGCTGCTGTATTTAATGCCCAAGACAAGTTTGATGGTGTCTATGGTGTTTTAGAAGGTTCGATCAGCTTGGGATATATTGATGTCAATGGTAATGAAGCAATTGCTGCAATCGCAGAACCAATCATGTGGTTTGGCGAAATCTCCTTAATCGACAAACAACCTCGCTCGCATGATGCAATTGCCTTAAAAAGAAGTGTTGTTCTTCAAATTCCTGCCGAACCCCTGAAGCAACTATTAGATCAACATCCGTATTATTGGTATTACTTTGCTTTGCTGACTAGCCAAAAACTCCGCTACGTGTTTTTAGAACAAATTGCAATTCAGACCCAAAGCATTACCCAGCGCTTAGCGCAACGATTGCTGTTTATTTTAGAGGGTTATGGCAATCGATCCAGTATTCAAGATTTGAACATCCATATTTCTCAAGACCAACTTGCCAATATGCTGACTGTATCAAGACAAACGGTAAATCAAGAACTCAATGTATTTGAAAAACAAGGTGTAATTCAGCTTGGATTTAAAAAAATAGAAGTGCTGAATTTAGAGGGCTTGAGGATGTTGGCATCCTCAGGATTTTTTACGGAATAAGCATGCCAACCAATTAGGCTGGCACACTTTTATTGATTATTGTGTTGGCGGTTCTAAATAAATGCCAATTTTTTCAGCCCTTTTCACCCATAGTTGTCGAGCAAGTTTCTGCATATCTTCTACTTTGTCGCCCTCATCGAGAATCTCGATACCTAGCAATGTTTCAACGACATCTTCTAAAGTTACGACGCCTTTAGTATCTCCAAACTCACCCACGACCAATGCAATATGTTGTCTTTGTTCCAACAAAACTTCCATTAATTTTGATAATGGTGTTTTTGCCATAACCGTAACAATTTCTCTTTTGAAGTCGCTAATTATTCGACTACCCTGACCTTGGTTCTTTGCAACCAATAAATCTTCACGCAAAACAAAGCCGACAACGCTATCCAAGTCTTGATCATAAATCGGCAGTCTTGAAAAATTTGAGCTTTTTGGGGCAGATAAAACTTCATCAACTGTTAAATCTTGTTGTAATGCCGACACTACTACACGAGGCGTCATGACAGTGCTCGCATCCAAAGATTTAAAGAGGAAAAGATTTCGAATGATTTTAGACTCTCGATCATTCAACATGCCTTCTTCTTTACCAATCCCAGCCATCGCAACAAACTCATCACGACTAAACTGATTTGCTTTGGTACCGCCAGAAATTAACTTAGTTAACTTTTCCGAGATCACGATTAAAGGATACATGGCTTTAATTAAGAAATTAACATAAACGCCAGTTGGTCCAGCAAGTTGACGCCAATACACCGCACCTAATGTTTTTGGAACAATTTCCGAAACAAACAGGATGAGTAAGGTCATTACTGCGGAGAAAACTCCAAACCAAACCTCACCAAAAACAGACGTTGCTTTTGCGCCTGCACCAATCGCACCGACTGTATGTGCAATGGTATTGACGGTTAAAATAGCAGCCAATGATTGGTCAATATTGTCTTCTTTCAAGCGTCTTAATTGCTCAGCCTTTTTAGGCTTGGTCTCTTTAAGTCTCGCAATGTAGCTTGGTGTGATACTTAATAATGTTGCTTCTGCAATCGAACACAAAAAAGAAAAAAGTAATGCTAAAACGACATACAGCAGTAAAAGCAAAAGATCGCCATGAAAAATGGAAGCGAATGAAAATTGATGAATGGTTTCAGAAATTAAACTGGGAGTATCCATATGCGAACTTGGTTTTTAACCACAGGTTCCTTATATAACTTAGGAAATTCATCCTACGGTTTACCCATAACCAAGTCAATTCTTTGGATATATTTTGTATCTATTCTAAAAGATATTGCTATTTTCGCTTTAAAAATAGCAATATTTAACGTATTCAGTTTTAGTTTTACTTCGGAGAAGTATTGCCTAAAGCTGGATTATCAATTGCATCTTTACACTGTGCCTTATCACGCTCGTAGTCAGCTTGTTTTTGGCTCGAAGCGGTTGGATTGTCTTTTACTTCTCTCGCCCAAGTATCCAAACTTGTTAAAGCCTTACGACATAAGGCATATTTCCCTTCCGTCACCGAATCAGTCATTTTCACATTAATACGCCAATCTGTACTAAGCTGACGTAAAGGTTTTCTTACTTTATCTTCGATTTCTGTTGTTTGTTTCTGATAAACAATTGGATCAATTTGATTGATTAAATCCCATGCCGCATTTGCATATGTTGTCGCATCATTGCTCAATTTTGGCGCTGGTTTAATTTCTACCTTTTTTTCAGCTTCATTATTTGAGTTCCCGCATGCAGTCATTAGAACTGTACTGCATAGCATCAAAGCCACAAGATGAGTTTTTCTGTTCAACATATCTAACCAAATCGTCGATGAAACATTTGCCCATAATCCTAGTCAATTCAGTAGCAATACTCAATCATTGTTACCTTTTTATCATCGAAGTTTGATCAACCTGAGATTTATCAATTTTATGCTAAGGTTAGCCCCATAATTGTCTTCAAAATAATTAAATCACTTGGAATCACATATTCATGTCACAAATCAAAATTTATGCATTGAGCAAAACGATTGATCAATACCGAAACTTACTTTCTGAAGCTATTCATGATGCCTTGGTCGAAAGCTTAAATTATCCAATTGAAAAGAAGTTTCAGCGCTTTATCCGTCTTGAAACAGATGACTTTATTTATCCTACTGATCGTAGTGATCACTACACCATTATTGAGATATCAATGTTCGAAGGTCGGACAATCGAAGCCAAGAAAAAACTGATTCAAACTCTATATTCTAATATTTATCAACGCTGTGGTATTTCAGCACAAGACATTGAAATTACAATATTTGAAACACCTAGAAGTAATTGGGGAATTCGAGGTCAAAATGCCGATGGACTTCTGCTGAATTACCAAGTGAATGTCTAATTCTGAAAAAACAGATTTAGATCATCTTTTTTGTCTAACAAAAACAACTTTTTTTGTATCACACAAGCTTAACTCAGCAACAAGTTCTGCTATGCTTAAACACAAATTACTCAGGATAGGATTATTCGCATGAGCGTCACTCTTGGAACTCCACTTCAATCTTCTGCATTTAAGGTTTTACTGTTAGGTTCTGGAGAGCTTGGGAAAGAAGTTGTTATTTCTTTACAACGCTTAGGTGTCGAAGTTCATGCAGCTGATCGCTATGATCACGCACCTGCCATGCAAGTAGCGCATTATTCTTACACTTTGAATATGGCTGATCCTGTTGAATTAAAAAAACTTATCGAAGAAATCAAACCTAATCTAATTGTCCCTGAAATCGAAGCGATTGCGACAGAGGTTTTAGTTGAAATTGAAGAGAGCCAAACGGCTACAGTCATTCCATCAGCAAAAGCTGTCAACCTCACCATGAACCGTGAAGGTATTCGTCGCTTAGCTGCAGAAGAGTTAGGACTGCCAACATCTGCTTACCGTTTTGCAAGTACTTTGGAAAGCTTCCGCGCGGCTTGTGACGATATTGGTTATCCAAATTTCGTTAAACCTGTTATGTCTTCATCAGGTAAAGGTCAATCTCGCGTAAAAAGCTTTGATGAAGTTGATGCTGCTTGGGATTATGCGATGCAAGGCGGCCGCGTAAATCAAGGGACTGTGATTATCGAGTCTCAGATTGACTTCGATTTTGAAATTACGCTTTTAACTGTTCGCGCCAAAAATCCTGAAACTGCCGAAATCGAAACCCATTACTGTGATCCGATTGGTCATCGCCAGGATGCGGGCGATTATGTTGAAAGTTGGCAACCTCAACCAATGACAGCTGCGGCTTTAGATGAAGCAAAACGTATTGCAAATAAAGTAACAACTGCTTTAGGCGGTTGCGGTATTTTTGGTGTAGAGTTATTCGTAAAAGGCGATAAAGTTTGGTTTAGCGAAGTATCGCCTCGCCCACATGACACAGGCTTAGTGACTTTAGCTTCTCAATTCCAAAGCGAATTTGAACTACATGCGCGTGCAATTTTAGGTTTACCTGTAAATACAGAGCGCCATAGTGTTGCTGCAAGTGCAGTGATCTATGCAGGTGTAGATGCGAAAAATCTTAGCTTTACTGGCTTAAATCTTGCTTTGGCAAATCCGAATACAGATTTACGCTTATTTGGAAAACCAGAAGGCTTCCAACGCCGTCGTATGGGTGTTGCAACAGCGCGTGCCGAAAATACAGATTTAGCGCGTGAGTTGGCACAACATGCCGCTGACCAAGTGAGTGTTCAAACAAACGCTTAAACCACCTGAATCCTGAGCCACAATCAAGTGGTTTCAGGATAAAGAAAGACTTTGATAGAAGAACATTTTCATGATCAATACATCTCCGTTGTTGAACTACGTCACCAGTCATCATGATATTCAAGCCATTAATCAATGGCGAACAGAAGTAGAGAAACAATTACAAGAGAGTTATGAAAATGGGCAACCTATTCGTGAAGTCATCAAAGCTCGATCAAACTCTATTGATGAAGCTCTGATTTTTTTATGGAATCACGCAGGTTTAGATCAAACTGAATTAGGCTTATTTGCTGTCGGCGGTTATGGCCGCCGTGAAATGCTGCCTTATTCAGATACCGACATTATGATTTTATCTGAAGATGAAATTAGTGAGGAGCAAGGCAAACTCATTTCTGCTTTTATTTCATCTCTTTGGGATGTTGGAAATTTTAAGCCGGGTACCAGTGTTCGTACCATTCAAAACTGTGTAGATCAAGCTGCAAATGATCTAACTGTTGCAACCACATTGATTGAAGCTCGTCTGATAACAGGCAATGAACAACTTGCTAAATGGCCACGTCGTATCGTTGCGCAAACATGGACGGATAAAACCTTCTATGATGCAAAAATGCAAGAGCAAGCAAAAAGATATGCGCAGCACAACAATACTGAAAGCAATTTAGAACCTGATATTAAAAATGCACCCGGCGGGATCCGAGATATTAATCAGATCGGTTGGATTGCTAAGCGCCATTTCCGTGTCAATCGTATCTATGACCTTGTACATCTCGGTTTTATTACTGAGTTTGAACTGGGAGTTCTCGAAGAAGCTGAAAGCTTTTTATGGGAAATTCGCACCCATTTGCATCGTTTAGCTAAGCGTGATGAAAATCGATTATTGTTTGAATATCAACGTGATATTGCTGCAAAATTTGGCTATGTGCGTGAAGAAGGTCAGCCTGTCAATTTCGCTGTTGAACAGTTCATGAAGCGTTATTATCGGACTGCTCAGCAAATTTCTACTTTAAACGAAATGCTACTCGCCTACTTCAATGAATCAGTGATTACGCCACGTTTGACCGATTATGAACGTGAAATTGAAGACATTAATGATCGTTTCAAAATTGTAGATGGCAAACTTGCTGTTCAACACCATAAGGTTTTCTCTGAAGAACCAAGTGCAATTTTAGAAATCTTTTATCTACTTGCAAATCGCCCAGAAATTACAGGTATTCGTGCCCGTACCTTACGCTTGTTGGTTTTAGCTGCAAAACGTATTGATCAACGTTTCCGTGACAATCCTGAACACCAAGCCTTGTTTATGTCGATTATTCGTTCTCCACATCGTTTGTACGATACCATGGTCGCGATGAAACGATATGGTGTGCTAGGCAATTATATTCCAGCTTTCGGGCAAATTATGGGATTGATGCAATACGATCTTTTCCATATCTATACCGTCGATGCCCATACCCTACTTTTACTGCGTAACCTCAGTCGTTTTAAAGAACCTGAGTTTGCTAAAGATTTCCCTGTCGTCAGTTCAGTATTCCAACGTATTGCTCGACATGACATTGTTTATTTAGCAGCAATTTTCCATGATATTGCCAAAGGTCGCGGTGGTGATCACAGTGAACTCGGTGCGATTGATGCAATTGAATTCTGTCGCACACATGGCTTTACTGAGCGTGAATGTAAACTGGTTGCATGGTTGATCAACAATCACCTATTGATGTCACTTACTGCACAGAAAAAAGATATTTCCGACCCTGATGAAGTCAAAGAGTTCGCTGAAAAAGTCGGTGACATGGAGCACTTAGACTACTTATACACATTGACTGTTGCAGATATTAATGCCACAAATCCTAAGCTTTGGAATACATGGCGTGCTTCATTGATGCGTCAACTCTACACCTATGCACGTGATGTCATTCGTTCTGGCTTAGGCCGTCCTGTTGATTATCAAATGCTCATTGAAGATACTAAATTCGCTGCCAGTGAATTGCTCGTAAATGATTTTTCATTAGCAGAAGTCGAAAAAGTTTGGCAAGAACTTGGTGATGAATATTTCGTAAAAGAATCTGCCAATGAAATTGCATGGCACACGCAAGCTATTTTACAACACGGTGATAATCCAGAGCCATTAGTTTTATTACGTGCACATCGAAATGCGGCACAAGATGCAGTGCAAATCTTTATCTACACTCGCGATCAAGCAAATCTCTTTGCAACAACCGTTGCTGTATTGGATCGCATGAATCTCGATGTTCAAGACGCAAAAATTATCACAGCAAGTACAGATTTCAGTTTAGATACTTACTTGGTACTCGATCGTTTCGGCACATTATTGACAGACCCTGAACGTGAACGCAAAGTTAAATCTGCACTGGTCGATGCATTGAGTCATTCAGATCAGTATCCAGGGATTATGCAACGTCGAATTCCTCGTCATTTACGTCATTTTGACATTCAAAATACAGTTGATATCGTACTTAACCCAGCCTTACAACAACACATGGTAGAAATTTCTACACTCGATCAACCGGGTTTGTTAGCGCGTATTGGTGCGTTATTTATGTTGCAAGGTCTCGATATTCACTCAGCCAAAATTGCAACATTGGGCGAGCGTGCGGAAGATATTTTCTTTGTCACCAAGAAAAATGGTGTACTGCTGAATGACGAAGAAGTTAAACTTTTTGCGGAAACCTTGAAAGCTGCTTTAGATGAAGCATCTAATCAAATTTGTAATCCATCTTAGAATCTTACTGAATCCTTCTTTTCAAAAGAAAGATTCTCCACACTTATCTTGGGTAATTGTTTAAATGAACTCCAGCTTGTCTCTATTGCATCCTTATCCATTTGAAAAGTTAAACCAACTTTTCAAAGATGTGCAACCTGCAAATCTGCCTTTGATTCCACTATCAATTGGTGAGCCAAAACATCCTGCGCCTGAGTTCGTTAAACAAGCGATTATTGCAAATTTTGAGCATTTATCGACCTACCCAAATAGCAAAGGCTTACCTGAACTGCGTCAAAGTATTGCAAAATGGCTCACTCAGCGCTTTAAACTGAATCAAATTAGTGCGGAAGATCATATCCTGCCTGTTTCTGGTACACGTGAAGGTATTTTTTCTTTTGTTCAGGCATTAATTAAACGCGAAGATGCACCTTATATCGTGGTGCCAAATCCTTTCTATCAGATTTATGAAGGTGCGGCATTGCTCTCAGGCGCAAAACCTTACTTCATTAACTGTACGGAAGAAAATGGATATCTAGGTGATTTTGATGCTGTTCCTGCTGAAGTTTGGGAAAAAACAGCATTATTATTTGTATGTACACCGGGCAATCCAACGGGTGCAGTGTTATCAAAAGAACAATTTAAAAAGCTGATTGCACTTTCAGATCAATATAACTTTGTAATTGCATCTGATGAATGTTATTCAGAGCTTTGGTTTGATCAAGCACCTATTGGTCTACTAGAAGTGTGTGCAGAAATGGGACGCGACGATTATAAAAACTGTATTGTATTCCACTCACTTTCTAAACGCTCAAATTTGCCGGGTATGCGTTCTGGTTTTGTTGCAGGTGATGCAGCTTTGTTAAAACCATATTTGCAATATCGTACTTATCATGGTGCAGCAATGCCTGTGCAGCATCAATTAGCATCTATTGCTGCTTGGGATGATGAAACACATGTTGAAGAAAATCGTAAGCAATACCGTGCAAAGTTTGAGTTATTCCAATCTGAACTTGGACATTTACTTCCATTGCAAAAACCTGATGCGGGCTTCTACTATTGGCTGAAAGTGGATAATGACGAAACTTTTGCAAAATTACTCCTAGAAAAAGCCAATATTAAAGTTTTACCTGGGCGTTATTTATCTCGTGATACAGAACAAGGTAATCCGGGTGAAGGTCATGTCCGTATGGCATTGGTCGCAGATCTAGCGCAATGTGAAGAAGTCGTTAAACGCTTGAAAAATATTTTATAGCCTACTATTAAGAATCCACGTAACAACGTGGATTCTTTTATCACGGACTAACTCTGACCTACAATTAAAATCAATCCAATCATTACCATAAGCCCTCCTGAAATTCGACTAACAATTTTGACCGCATAAGGTCGGGTACTTAATAGTTTCTTTGCAGCAAACCCAACTAAAACGTAGACAATCGCACAACTAATTAAATGAATGACCCCAAGTGACATGATTTGCGCGGTTGGAGACAATGCCATTTGCGGATGAATAAATGGTGGTAGTAAAGCAAAGAAAAGTAATAAAACCTTTGGATTTAAGCCACTAATTCCAATACCTTTAATCAACCATAATTTAGCAGAATCTAATGCAACATTTTGATCTGAATGATTTGAAATAACAGCAGGTTTAATCAGTAAATTTATCCCCATCCACAACAAATAGCATGCACCTGCAATGGTCAGCCCTGTTAACAAAACAGGATAATGGCTGAGCAAAGCCCCCACTCCAGCAGCAACACAGAGAATGGCAATAAAATGCCCCAGCACCAAACCTGTAACAGCAGTGACGATAAATTTACCCTTTATACCTGCCAAAATCGCATAAGCCCAATCCGCCCCAGGTGTTAAGACAAATAAAATGGAAACACACCAAAAAGCAAGAACAACATTCATTTCCACAATATCACCTAGAGCAGCAAAGCAAATTACCTTTGAAATCAAAATTTCTTTTTCACCAAATGGTGAAGACTGACTTGAGAGAATATGCTTTAATGATGGAAATGTTCTTTCAAATGTTTCTACATTTTAAAAGCTATAGGGTAAATTCTTCTATATGGACCGCACTGATAAGAAAATTCTTGCTGAGCTACAAGCAAATGGGCGATTATCTGTTACAGAACTCGCAGAAAGAGTTGGCTTAAGCCTATCCCCTTGTCACCGTCGAGTGAAGGCATTAGAAGAACTAGGAATTATTAAAGGCTATCATGCCGATCTGGATGCCTCGCAAATTGGCTTTAATTTTTCCGCGATTATTTTCGTGACGTTAAAAGATGGTGATAAGAAAGCCTTATCAAATTTTGAAGAGAAAGTCAGTGATATTGCTAATGTGATTCAAGCTCAACGCTTATTTGGCAATCCAGACTATTTATTACATGTCGTAGCTAAAGACTTAGCCAGCTTCCAAAAACTTTATGATGATAGCTTATCTGCATTGCCAAATGTGCAGCGCCTAACCTCAACGATTGTGATGAAAAATGTAGTGACCAATCGCCTGCTACCGCTCTAAGCAAAATGGATGGTACGCATTGATTAATTTTTTGCATCCATCCATCCGTGATTGACCATCTGTTGAAATCTTCGTCTATACTTAGCCATCAATATTAAGTTAACTATGGAAAGATGGCTTCTCAAACTCGTCAGAAAACTAAGAAAAAAGTTTGGTTTATATTAGCAATCATCATCGTACTTTTAATTTTCGGTGTCGTGATTTGGCAAGTTAAAGCTGATAAAAATAAAGCTGAAACCAAAGACCAAAACGATAGCAATTTATCGCCTAAAGCCGCATTAACAGTAACGGTAATTCAACCAGAAGTTCAGAACTGGAAGCAAACCTTTACAGCCAATGGAAATATCGCAGCTTGGCAAGAAGTTGTTATTAGTAGTGAGCTTTCGGGACAACGACTAACAAAAGTTAATGTCAATGTAGGCGATAAAGTTCGTCGTGGGCAAGTTCTGGCCGAAATCAATAGCGATACGATTCGAGCCGATTTAGCGGCTGCAAAAGCAAGCTATGCAGAAGCACAGGCAGTTTTAGCCGATGCAATTACCAATAATAAACGCATCCAGCAACTTAAAAATACAGGTGCGATTTCTGCACAAGAATCCACTCAATATCAAACCTCGCAAGCGACTGCTCAAGCTCGTCTTGATGCTGCAAAAGCACAAATAGAAAGTAATCAGCTTCGTTTAGCTCAGACTCAGATTGTCGCACCAGACAATGGTGTTATCTCCGCACGTACCGCTACTGTTGGATCACTTGCTCAAACAGGTCAAGAGCTATTCCGCCTGATCAGAGATCAGCGCTTGGAGTGGCGTGCTGAAGTCACTTCTGAAGATTTATACAAGTTAAAAGAAGGTATGAATGTTCGTGTCTTCTCTCCTGATCCAGCTCAACCAGCAGTTTCAGGCAAGGTGCGTATGATTGCTCCTGTGATTGATCCGCAGACTCGTTATGGCTTGGTTTATGTTGACCTACCAACAACACAAGCTGTTCGGATGGGCATGTTTGTAAAAGGCGAATTTGATTTAGGCCAAAAATCGGCGCTCACGATTCCACAGACTGCGTTGCTGTTACGCGATGGCTTTTCTTATATATTTATCGTCGATCAGCAAAACCGTGTCAGCCAACAGAAAGTTTCTGTTGGACGTCGCGTTGGTGATCGGGTTGAAATCTTAGATTTGGCAAATAGTAATGTCAAACTCGTTTCATCAGGCACAGGCTTCTTAACCGATGGTGATTTGGTGACGATCGCTAAAGATATTCCTGAAACACCATTGACCAAACAGCTTGTAACCGAATAGGAGAATTAAAATGAATTTCTCCGCTTGGTCAATCCGAAATCCGATTCCCGGCATTCTGCTCTTCATTATGTTGGGTTTGGCAGGTCTACTTTGTTTTCACTGGATGAAAATCCAACAGTTTCCAGACATTGAATTACCGATGGTGACTGTCACGGCAGCACTTCCCGGTGCAGCACCACCACAACTTGAGACAGAAGTTGCCCGAAAAATAGAAAACTCAATAGCAACCTTACAAGGATTAAGAAATCAATACACTAAAATTCAAGATGGTATAGTAACTGTCACAGCCGAATTTCAATTAGAGAAACCCTTACAAGAAGCCGTTGATGATGTGCGCAACGCTGTTTCACAAGTTCGCTCTGATCTTCCTGCTGATTTAAGAGATCCAATTGTTAGTAAAATTAATCTATCCGGCTCTCCTATTCTCACATATACCATCCAATCTCCGAAGATGGATGAAGAAGCCCTGTCATGGTTTGTAGACTATGATATCTCGCGTGCGATGCTTCAAGTTAAAGGTGTTGGAGCTGTTTCTCGCGTTGGCGGTGTTACCCGCCAAGTTGAAGTAGAACTTGATCCAGAAAAACTGTTAGCACTGAATGCAACGGCAACAGATATTACACGCCAACTTAGACTAACACAGCAAGATGCTTCTGGTGGTCAAACCAAGATTGGGGGGAGCGAACAATCCATTCGTACCATTGCAACGGTAAAAACTGCTGCTGAAATTAGTGCAATGGATATTGCACTAAGTGATGGGCGCCATATTCGATTAGATCAAGTTGCAAAAATTCATGATGGCATTGCTGAAAGACGCTCCGCAGCACTGTTAAATGGCAAACCTGTTATTGGTTTTGAAATTACTCGCAGTAAAGGTGCAAGTGAAGTCGATGTTGAAAAAGGCGTAATCGAAGCACTGGATAAACTCAAAGCCGCGCACCCTGATATAAAAATTACGGAAGCATTTAACTTCGTAAAACCTGTAGCTGATAACTACAAAGGCTCAATGTCACTGTTATATGAAGGTGCAATTTTAGCGATTTTAGTGGTTTGGTTATTCTTACGTGATTGGCGAGCAACAATTATTGCTGCAACCGCTCTACCACTTTCAATCCTACCTGCCATGATTGGTATGTATTACTTTGGATTTACACTAAATACCGTAACCCTACTTGCAATGTCCTTGGTTGTCGGCATCTTGGTTGATGATGCAATTGTTGAAATTGAAAATATCATTCGACATTTGAGGATGGGTAAAACACCTTATGAAGCGGCAATGGAAGCTGCTGATGAAATTGGTCTCGCTGTCATTGCAACGACATTCACCTTGATTGCAGTGTTCTTACCAACTGCATTTATGAGCGGTATAGCAGGTAAATTCTTTGTTCAATTTGGTTGGACTGCTGCGCTTGCGATCTTTGCATCATTACTCGTTGCTCGTCTACTGACTCCAATGATGTCTGCATATATTCTCAAGCCTTGGGTGGGCAAAATAGACTCAACTGAAGAAAATCAAGTTGCTTCAAATGACCAAGGAACAACTCGATTAGCCCATGATCGTTCTAAAGATGGACGTGTTATGCGTGGCTATATGAGTTTAGTGACATGGTGTCTAAATCATCGTTGGGTTACCCTGTTCGGCGCGATTGCCTTTTTTATTGGCTCAGTAATGCTGATTCCATTACTTCCAACAGGCTTTGTGCCACCGCCAGATACAGGTCAAACACAAGTCCGTCTTGAGCTAACACCAGGTTCACAATTTGCCGATACATTAAAAACGGCGGAATATGCACGTGATTTAATTAAAGATCATTCTGAAATTAAAAGCATTTACACTACGATTGGTGGTGGAGCTGCGGGAACTGATCCTTTTGCGGGTGGCGCATCTACAGAACCTCGTAAAGCAACGCTAACGATCCAAACCACAGAACGATCAGATCGAAGCGCAAGTTTACAAGATATTGAAAATGAAATACGTCAACGACTTGCCCCTGTGCCCGGAGCGCGTATTCAAGTTGGTTTAGCTGGAAATAATAGCCAATACCAACTTTCACTTTCAGGTGATGATCCTGAAACGTTAATGTCAACCGCACGTAAGCTAGAACGTGAATTACGCACGATTCCTAATATTGGTAGCATTACTTCAAGCGCTGCATTGATTCGACCTGAGTTGGTGATTCGACCTGATTTTGCGAAAGCTGCTGATTTAGGTGTTACGACTTATGACATTGCTGAAACTTTACGTATCGCGACGGCGGGAGATTTTGACCAAAACTTAGCAAAACTCAACCTTTCTCAACGCCAAGTTCCTATCGTAATCAAACTACCGTTACAAGCACGTCAAGATAAGGAACTCATGAAACGGCTCATGGTTAAAGGTAGTCGTGGTCCAATTATGCTCGGTACGATTGCTGAGGTGAATATCGAAAGTGGGCCTTCTCAAATTGATCGCTTCAATCGTTTGCGTAACATTAACTTCAACATTGAACTCAACAATCAACCTTTAGGTGATGTTGCTGCCAAAGTTGATCAATTGCCAACGATGAAAAATCTACCACCGACAGTAAAACGCACCAACATCGGTGATGCAGAAGTTATGCAAGAGTTATTCTCAAGCTTTGGCTTGGCAATGTTAACTGGCGTACTCTGTATCTATGTCGTTTTAGTCCTTCTATTCAAAGACTTCTTACAGCCAATTACGATTTTGGTTGCATTGCCTTTATCACTCGGCGGTGCATTTGTTCTACTCCTTTTAGCAAAAAGCAGTTTCTCTATGCCAAGTTTAATTGGCCTGATTATGCTAATGGGTATCGCAAGTAAGAACTCGATTCTGCTCGTGGACTACGCGATTATTGCAAGAAAGGAAAAAGAATATTCGAGGATAAATGCCCTATTAGATGCCTGCCATAAGCGTGCACGTCCGATCATCATGACGACGCTAGCAATGGGCGCTGGCATGTTACCGATTGCACTTGGGATTGGTACAGACCCAAGTTTCCGTGCGCCAATGGCAATCTCAGTTATAGGTGGATTAATTACCAGTACATTCTTATCTTTGCTGGTAATTCCTGTGGTATATACATTCATTGATGATATCAATCGAAAATTGCATAGTTTTAGAAAAACCAAGCGGCAACCAATTGAGTCTTCCCAATAACTCTTCAATAAAATAGGCATCCGATTTGGATGCCTATTTTATAATGCCTAACGATGTAAACAATCTGGCGATGAACCTATACAATTGCCAATATTCATATCATAAATGGTGGAATGTCCTCGATTACCTTTTGGCACGGGAACACCTTTCGGTACAAAAAAAGTCACTGAATGTGCACCATATAAGCCAGCAGGAATGGTCATTTCTTTTAACACCACATAAGCATTATGAAAATGCACATATTCCATACCTGTACCCGAACTAGATTCTGTCGAACCAATCACAGGTGGTGTATGAATATTATTGGCTTTGTTATGTGCTGCTTTCCATGCATCAATATCCGTACGAGTTGCAGGACGTAATAAACCTTTTGCCACAGCATCTCGAATGCCTGCCTCACCTGCTAGCGGTGCATTTTTATCAATGACATCATTGATAGTACGATCATTCGATGATTGTAGCGCATTAATCGAACTAATATTGCCTATATTGGCTTGCCCATTTTTTGCCAATACAATCGCTTTAATATCTTTTTGCAAGATTTTCTGTGCGAGTTGGTTCACTTCCGTTGCTTTATCTTCCGAAATATAAGCATAACCACATTGTGAATTTTTATAGGCAGTTTCCAAAATAGGAACTGATTTAGGCAATCCTAGTACCTGTTGTTTATGATAGCCTGTGGCAATTACACCTACAATTTTAGTCTGTGCATCCCATTTAATTTTCCAGATACTTGGCTCATATGCACCCAATAATAGGACCACGGGACGATCATGTTGCACATGAATATCCATTTCAGTCGCTTGGTGTCCACTATCATCAATTTGATAATTTGATTTTCGCCCTGAATAGGCTCCTGTTGCATAAATATCAAAGTCTTGTGGCAGTTTAGCTTTAAACTTGGTACATTCCGTTTCAACTGGAATTTTGGCTTGTGGTCGCTGCAATATAGTATAGTCACGACTACTACGGCGCTCCTCTAAGGATGTGGTTAATGCCTGTCTTAATAATTCATAATTACTTGGTGCTTCCTGCCGATACAAACAAGATTGAGGACGTAAATCGTCTGGCAAATCCGAGAAACATTGCCACACAGGTTGCTTCTCATTGATTTGAGATTGAGGTTGGAAAAACAGTTGATAATGTGCCAATGCTGGCGGTACATGCGCTCGATCAAAACTTGCCATCAACTGCAAACGATCAAATTTGAGCGTTATGCCATCCTTGGGTTGTAAGTTCTCAACAATTTCTTTTTGAATTTGTGAACTATTGCGATTTAGAATCAATACTTGTTGTGCTGCTGTATTTTCACCCTGAAAATATTGCTGCTCAAGCTGTTGAACAAAATTACTTTGATACTGTTCCACAGCATTCAGATAACTTTTAATCTGCTGTTGTTGATAAAGATATATCCCCCCATACCCTAAACTAAACACTGATAATGTTCCGATCACACCAGAACAAACCCCTTTTACAAATACATTTGATGTTGTTTTTTTCATTTGAACCCATGATATTTATTGTAAATCAACAAACCATCCTACGGTTTGTTGATATTTTACATTTGATAAAAATAGGTATTCTTTATAATACCTATTTTTATCATTATATTAGGGCCTACGGATACTTAACCAGAACTTTCTGTCTTTATTTTACAGACTCTTTTTTCTCTAAAGCTTTTTCAATATCAGCTTCTAATGCTTCTGGTTTAGTTGTTGGTGCATAACGCCCTAGAACCTCACCATTGCGTCCAACTAAAAACTTAGTGAAATTCCACTTAATATTACGGCTACCTAAAATTCCCTTTGCCTCTCGTGTTAAATAACGAAAAATAACATGCGCCTCAGGCCCTTTTACATCCACTTTTGCGAACATTGGGAAATTCACCCCATAATTACGCTGGCAAAATGAACCGATCTCTTTATTTGTTCCCGGGTCTTGTCCCCCAAATTGATTGCAAGGAAAACCTAATACCTCTAAACCTTGAGATTTATATTTTTCATAGAGTTTCTCAAGCCCTGCAAATTGTGGTGTAAACCCACATTTACTTGCAGTATTTACAATCAGCATGACCTTGCCTTTATAATCAGCAAGTGCCTTTGTTTCTCCCTCTAACAATTCAGCTTCAAACTGATAAATGTTACTCATGGATAAGTTTCCTCGTCATTCTTTTCTTGTGTTTTAAGTTGTAATGATGCCGAATTCACGCAATAACGCAGTCCTGTCGGCTGTGGGCCATCCTCAAACACATGACCCAAATGTGCCTCGCAATCATGGCAGACTATTTCTGTTCTGACCATACCATGCGATAAATCTTCATGTTCATCAATTGCTGTGCCATCGATTGGTCTGAAAAAGCTTGGCCAACCACATCCACTGTCGTATTTCGTTTCTGACGTAAATAACTCAGCACCACAACAACGACATACATATATACCTTGTTGCTTACTGTTCCAATATTGTCCTGTAAATGCTGGTTCTGTGCCTTTTTGACGAGTAATTCGATATTCTTCTGCTGATAATTCTCTTTGCCACTCGCGATCCGTCTTATTTACTTTACCCATAACCTGCACCTTTTATTCTGTTGTTAAAGTTCAGGTTTTATATTTACGCCATTCAAAACAAAAACTCTAGTCTCAGATCGTACAATTTCTTATATTTTGAATGCTTAATATTGGATAGCAAATAGTAAGCAAATTTTAAAAACAAAAGTAAGCAAAATTTATTTACTTCATCTTTCAAGTAAGCAAAGATAGTGTTATTCTTGTTCAGCTCGGTTGTATAGGACAAAAAATGTCACAGAAAAAAAGTGTGGTTTTTAAAAATCTTTTACCAACCATCAGGCAATATCAACAATCAGGCTTTACCCATGAAAAGATTGTTGAATTACTAAGAGATCAACACAACCTGAATTTGGTTACAGTCGAAACCTTTAAGAGTTACTTATACCGATATGCAAAGGTGAGCCCTTCTATGTCTAAGAATACTGCTACATCCCACTCAGCTCAAACTACGAGAGAAATCAAAAAATCATCTAAACTTGAGCATGTTTGTTACGACATTCGTGGACCAGTATTGCGCGCCGCCAATGAAATGGAAGAGCAAGGACATAAAATCATCAAGCTTAATATCGGCAACCCTGCTCCATTTGGTTTTGAAGCACCACAAGAAATTATTAATGACGTTGCTTTAAACCTGCCGAATGCAATTGGTTATACAGATTCAAAAGGTATCTTCCCTGCCCGTAAAGCGATTTGCCAGTATTATCAGCAAAAAGGCATTTTCGATATGCATGTCAATGATGTATACGTTGGCAATGGTGTATCTGAACTCATCGTGATGGCAATGCAAGGGTTGTTGGACGATGGCGATGAAATGCTCGTTCCAATGCCTGACTATCCATTATGGACAGCCGCTGTCAATCTTTCTGGCGGCACAGCAATTCATTATAAATGTGATGAAGAAAACTACTGGTATCCTGATATTGCGGATATGGAAAGTAAAATCACGCCAAATACTCGCGGTATTGTAGTTATCAATCCAAACAACCCAACTGGTGCTGTTTACCCACGTCATGTATTAGAACAAATCGTTGCTTTAGCTAAAAAACATGATTTGATTTTATTTGCAGATGAAATTTACGACAAAATCATTTATGACGGTATCGAGCATGTTGCTTTAGCAGCATTGGCTGGTGATCAACTTTGCATCTCATTTAATGGTTTGTCTAAAGCTTACCGTATTGCAGGTTATCGTGCGGGCTGGATGGCGATTACGGGTGACAAGAAACGTGCAGCTGACTATATCGAAGGTTTAGATATGTTGGCTTCAATGCGCCTTTGTGCCAACCATCAAGCACAATATGCAATTCAAACAGCTCTAGGTGGCTATCAGTCTATTAATGATTTGATTCGTCCAGGCGGTCGCCTCTATGAACAACGAAATATTGCTTGGGAAATGTTAAATGAAATTCCAGGTGTAAGCTGTGTAAAACCTGAAGGCGCAATGTACTGCTTCCCTCGACTTGATCCTGAGATTTATCCAGTAGAAGACGACGAGAAGTTAATGCTCGATTTATTAACTGCTGAAAAAGTCTTATTGGTTCAAGGTACAGGTTTTAACTGGCCAACACCAGATCATTTCCGCGTAGTATTCTTACCTGCGGAGAACGAATTACGTGAAGCAATTAACCGTCTAAGTCGTTTCTTATCAAAGATGCGTTAAAACAAAAAGAGGAAGCTTAAATGCTTCCTCTTTTTTATAACTCTAAATCACTTTGATTATTGCAACTCATCCCACTGATCTTCATATTGTTGAGAAATCTCTGTGTTCTTGGTTAAACCAAAGCCGCCTTTTCCAAACAATCTAGCCAGATCTAATAAGCAATCATTTTCACCTTGCTCAACTGCAAGCTCGTAATATGCAGCTGCTTTCTTATAGTTTTTTGCTACGCCTTTGCCCTCTTCATAAATATAAGCAATATTAGATGAACCTAAACCATTCTCAGCTTCTGATGCTAAAGTAAATAATCTAAGTGCTTCTTTATAATCTTGTTTAATTCCACCTTTACCTTCTAAATAGTAAATACCCAAGTTATTGATAGCAGCAGGTTCGCCTTGTTTTACCGCCAAACGGTAATATCCAAGAGCTTTCTTCAAATCTTGTGGAACACCTTCAATACCATCATTATATAAATGACCAAGTTCTGCTTGAGCAATATCTAGGCCAGCATCCGCTGACTTTGTCATCCACTCCAAACCTTTTCTAGTATTTACAGTAACACCATCATCGCCATACAGGTAAAGGAAACCAAGATAGTATTGCGCATAGAGCTGACCTTTCTGAGCCGCTTGTGTATACCATTTCAGAGCAGTTGGATTATCTTCCTCAACACCTTCGCCATAATCGTACATATAGCCAACTGAGAAAAGTGCATCTGCATTGCCCTTTGCAGCAGCTTTTTTAAACCATTCTAAAGCTTTATCAAAGTCTTTCTCAACGTCATAGCCGTAGTAATAAGCATCCCCTAAATTATTTTGAGCAACAGCATCCCCTGATTTTGCTTGTTGTACTAACTCCTGACTAAATGCAACTTCTTCAGCATGAGCAAAACCCAATAAACTGCTCGTTAATAATATTGAAAGGACGATATTCTTTAATTTCATTATGTGACTCACTTTGCTACATTTTTATACGAATACATTCTATCTACAAATCAATCTTAGTACATCATTATTTATAAACACTGAAAATTCATACGTTAAATTTTAACTTTTTTTAAAATCATTTACGGCGAACTACGGTTTGCCAAAATATTAAGCATGTCATTTTGGGTTTGCGTGCTAAACTATGCGTTGGTTTGAAAACAGGATATTCCTTCTATGCAGTTTGTTCATCTCGGTATTCATACAGAATTTTCGATCACTGAATCGATTGTTCGCATACCAGATTTGGTCAAAGCTGCTGTTGCTGAAGAAATGCCAGCTTTAGCAATTACTGACCTTTCGAACCTACATGCCGCAGTCAAATTTTATGGTGCCTGCCTTGGCAAAGGTATTAAACCGATTATGGGAAGCGTCATTCGTTTAAATGATGCTGAACATAAAGCAACCCTATTGGCAATGAGCAATACAGGTTGGCGAAATCTCACAGAAATCGTTTCTCGCGGATTTATTGAAGGTCAACAACTGAGTATTCCATGCATTCAAAAAGAATGGGTACTTGAGCAATCAGAAGATTTAATCATTCTTTTAGGCCAACACAGTGATGTTGGCCGAATGCTATGCTCATCAAATCCGCAAAAGGCAGAACCATTATTAGAAGCGTGGATTGAAAAATTTGGTAATCGTGTCTACCTCGCACTCACCCGTACCAATCGTAGTGGTGAAGAGGATTTTATTCAGCAAGCAGTAAAACTTGCAGCAAAATATCAAATTGGCGTCGTTGCGCATAATGACGTTCACTTTGTTGAACAAGATGACTTTGAAGCACATGAAGCACGTGTATGTATTGCTGATGGTTATGTATTAGGCGATGATAAACGACCTAAAAACTATAGTACTGAACAATATTTCAAAACAGCTGAGCAAATGTCTGAACTATTTTCAGATATTCCTAGTGCAATCGAAAACACCTATCAAATTGCAAAACGATGCAACGTTGAATTGCAATTAGGTACTTATTTCTTACCAGACTTCCCTATTCCAGATGGTTTTACCATCGATACTTATTTCGAACATTTATCCCGTGAAGGTCTAGAAGAACGCTTAAATCATCTTTATCCAATCGCTGAACGTGATGAAGACTGGGCTGACATTCGTAAGCCTTACGATGAACGAATTAAGTATGAAGTTGACATTATCTTGAAAATGGGTTTCCCCGGCTATTTCTTGATCGTCATGGATTTCATTCAGTGGGCAAAAAATAATGGTGTGCCTGTTGGACCGGGTCGTGGTTCTGGTGCAGGCTCTTTAGTTGCTTATAGCTTAAAAATTACAGACCTTGATCCACTTCGTTACGATCTACTCTTCGAACGTTTCTTGAATCCAGAACGTGTTTCGATGCCCGACTTCGATGTCGATTTCTGTATCGCAGGTCGTGACCGTGTTATTGAATATGTGGCACAAAACTATGGTCGTCAGGCTGTTTCACAGATTGCAACCTTTGGTACGATGGCCGCAAAAGGTGCGATTCGAGACGTTGCACGTGTCTTGGGTAAATCTTATGGTTTAGCAGATCGCATCTCGAAAATGGTTCCAACTAAGCCGCTCGGAGTTGACTTAAAGCAAGCAATTGAACTTGAACCTCAACTCAAAGATATTGTCACCAACCCTGCTAACCCAGATAATGATGATGCCAGTGAAATTTGGGAAATGGCACTTAAACTCGAAGGTATTACACGTAATACAGGTAAGCATGCGGGTGGTGTGGTCATTGCGCCGGGTAAAATTACTGATTACTCTGCCGTGCTGTGTGATGCAGATGGTACTAACCGTGTTGCACAATACGATAAAGATGACGTTGAAGCTGCGGGTCTAGTTAAGTTCGACTTCTTGGGTTTGCGTAACTTAACTGTAATTGAAGATGCGGTTCAGAATATTAATAAGCGCATCAAATCCGAAGTACCACTCAATATTTCCAATGTGCCTTTAGATGATAAAGATGCATACTTAGTCTTTGCTGAAGCCAATACAACCGCGGTATTCCAGTTTGAATCCGTCGGTATGAAAAAAATGCTGAAAGAAGCAAGACCAAGCAAATTCGAAGAAATTATTGCATTCGTATCCTTATACCGTCCGGGTCCGATGGATCTAATCCCCGACTTCATCCATCGTATGCATGGTGGAGAGTTTGAATACCTACACCCTTTACTAGAAGGTGTCCTTGAACCTACTTACGGAATCATGGTTTACCAAGAACAGGTTATGCAAGCTGCTCAGTTCTGCGCGGGTTATACGCTGGGCGGTGCAGATTTACTTCGTCGTGCAATGGGTAAGAAAAAACCTGAAGAAATGGTGAAACAACGCCAAATCTTTATTAAAGGTGCTGCTGAAAAAGAGATTGACGAAGCCACTGCCAACCATATTTTCGACTACATGGAAAAGTTTGCAGGTTATGGCTTTAACAAATCCCATGCCGCCGCGTATGCACTGGTTGCCTACCATACAGCTTGGTTAAAAGCGCATTATCCAGCTGAATTTATGGCTGCGGTGATGTCATCGGAAATGCAAAACACCGATAGTGTCGTGTTCTTGATTGATGACTGCCGTAATAACAAATTAGAAGTACTTCCACCCTCTGTAAATATGTCGCTCTATCATTTCCATGCAAGTGATGAACAAACGATTGTTTATGGTTTAGGCGCGATCAAAGGCGTTGGTGAGCAAGCTATGCAATCTGTGATTGATTCACGGATTAATGACGGACCTTATAAAGATCTATTTGATTTCTGCCATCGTATTGACCTCAAAAAAATCAATAAACGTACCCTTGAAGCACTTATTCGAGCAGGTGCATTGGATTGTCTTGGTATCGAACGCTCCAGTCTAATGGCGCAACTTCCTGAAGCTGTTCAAGCAGCCGAACAAGCGCGGAGCAACCGTGAAACAGGTATCATGGACCTGTTTGGTGAAGTTGAAGAGGTTCAACGTAAACCTGCTAAACCTGTAAAACCATGGTCTGATGAAGTTCGCTTAAAAGGCGAAAAAGATACACTCGGTTTGTATTTAACAGGTCATCCAATTGATGTTTATCGTCCTGAATTGAAATCATTTATCCCTGCAAAACTCAATGAAGTTACACCGACACGTCGTGGTGTAACCACAGTATTTGCTGGTTTAGTACTAGATGTCGCAAACTTCCCAAATCGCATCATGATCACGCTTGATGATGGTACAGCGCGTATTGAAGTCAGTTGTAATCACGAACGCTTCCAACGTTACAAAGATATTGTTCGCTTAGAGCAGGTTGTGGTCATTGAAGGTGAAATCTACGAGCGTGAAGGCTTTGATCGTCCGATGGCTCGATTAAGCAAAGCTTTTAACTTAAATGAAATTCGCCAAAAGCGTGCACAAAGCATTCAAATTCGTTTGCCAAATGATTTAATGACCAAAACATTAGCCAAAGATTTACAGAATATGTTGCTACCTTATTGCAATGTCGATATGTGCCAACATATCGGCATACATATACAAGTAGAGCAAAGTTTTGCAACGGCTGAATTACATCTAGGCCCTCAATGGAAAGTTGCACCACTAGATGAATTACTGGGTAAATTACGTGATTACTTTGGTAAAGAAGCGATTCACATCGAATACCAAGTCAAATCAAAAGCGGCTAAAGCGGTTGAAACACCCAAAGTCAGTGTTGTTGCCCCACCGCCTGCAAATATGTCAATGGATGAAGCTTTAGATCTTTATCAAGCCGAAGTCTCTCAATACTCTTAATTTTGGATAATATATGAATCAGTTTGACCAAAATAATGTGTCCAAACATTTGGAGCATGTGCGTATTGTGATGGTCAATACGACACTCCCTGCAAATATTGGTAGTGCTTTACGTGCAATGAAAACAATGGGGTTATCAAAACTTGTACTTGTTGCACCGAAAACTTATCCGCATCCAGACATTGATGCACTTGCTGCTGGTGCACAAGATCTGATTGAAAAAATTGAGATCGTTGAGACTTTAGAACAAGCCATCCAAGACTGCCACATTGTTTTTGGTACAAGTGCCCGCAGTCGTACCATTCCTTGGCCTTTATTGGACGTGCGCCCTGCTGCAACAGAAGCATTACAAGCTGCAAGTAAAGATCAAAATATTGCGATTGTGTTTGGTCGCGAAGATCGTGGACTGACCAATGAAGAACTCGCATTGGCAAACTATCATTTAACGATTCCAGTGAATCCTGAATATGGAGTGTTAAACGTTGCACAAGCAATTCAAGTGGTTTGCTACGAATTGCGTATGGCAGCTTTAGAACAAAATCAATCTAATACTGAGATTCAAAATGACCATATGCAGCTCAAACAACAGCAAAGCATGGAATGGGATGAACCTCTAGTTACCCAACAACAGATGGAAGAATTTTACCCACATCTTGAGAAAATGTTGACTGATATCGAGTTTCTAGATCCAAATAACCCGCGCTTACTCCCTTTACGTTTGCGTCGTTTATTTGGCAGAATACAATTAGATCGTATGGAATATCATTTACTACGTGGTATTTTCAGTCGTGCACAAGCATTAGCCAACGGCTCATGGAAAAAATCTAACAAGGAGGATCATTCTCATGATTAAACAGCTTAAAGAAGATATCGAAGCTGTATTTGCGCGTGATCCTGCTGCTCGAAATACACTTGAAGTTTTAACAACCTATCCAGGAATTCATGCGCTGATTATGCATCGTATGGCACATGAGCTCTGGAAAAAAGAATATAAAGGTACGGCACGTTTACTTTCCTCTTTTAGCCGATTTGCAACAGGTATCGAAATCCATCCCGGTGCAAAAATTGGAAAACGTTTCTTCATTGACCACGGTATGGGTGTCGTCATTGGTGAAACGGCTGAAATTGGTGATGACGTAACGCTTTATCATGGTGTGACACTTGGTGGTACAACATGGAATAAAGGCAAACGGCATCCAACACTTGAAGATGGTGTCGTTGTAGGCGCAGGTGCGAAAATATTAGGACCATTTACAGTACATAAAGGTGCAAAAGTTGGTTCTAATGCTGTCGTTACCAAAGAAGTCCCTGAAGGTGTAACTGCTGTTGGTAGTCCTGCACGTTATATTTTCAAAGAGCAAGCAACAACTGAACAAACAGAACAAGAGGCACGTCGCCGTGATTATGCAGCGACTATTGGCTTTGAACCTTATGCCACTACACAAGACCAATCTGATCCAATTTTGGAAGGTATTCGTGTTTTACTCGATCGTATGCAACAAAATGAGAAGCGTATGACAACACTCTGCCAACGTCTTTCTTTGCTTGATCCAACCTTTAAAGGGCAAAGCTCAAAAACTCAACCATTTAGTAAAGAAGAACTCAAAATCATTGATGAACTACGTCGTGAATGTGAGGCACAGAGTAAAACTTCAGCAACATAATACAATTTATAAAAAATGTAACATGCTTCTCATTGCAAGTTGGTTTTGCTTTTCCTAGACTGGTAAAACCAACGATCTATCTCTCATTTAACTAAAATTAATGGATGTAAAGCATGAATTTTAAGCCTTTGGCACTACTTGTACTTTCAACTTCTGTTTTGACGGCCTGTGGTATCGCTCCCACTAAAAAGGACAAGGCAACCGAACCGTTCGTTTTTAAAGAACCAGAACCTACTGCACCATTTTATGCTTTAAATCCAACCAACTATGATGCGCCTCCAAGTTTTGAAGTCGCGCTCAAAGATGCTTCTGCGCAACCTGTAACAAAAATGGTAGTTTCTCTTCAAAACGATCCATCAAAATCTGCAACTTTAGATATCAACAAACTCATCGTACCAACGATTGATAGCAAAGAACGCAACATGAAATATGCTGTTCTCGCGGGTGATAATGAAGTTGATGTCACTGAAATCGATGACTTCTTACAACTTGTTGAAGGTAAAGCTCGTCATTACCCACCTCGCTTCCCTGATCGCCAAGAGCGCAAAGGCTACGAAGTAAAATTGAAAGAAATCACTCAAAAGCTTGATGCTTTAGCGGAAAAGCCAAATGCTTCTCTGGATGTGCTCACACGTGCATTTAAAGCGAGTGTCATGGCGCGTAATTTAGACTTAGGTACGTCATATACATCGAAGTCTTTGAATTATGCACAACGTATTTTAGCGATCAAACCAAATGATCCTGAAACAAATTTCTGGTTTGGTTTCGGTCTATCTGAAGGCGGTGGTCAACGTGAAGCCATTCCTTACTTAGACAAAGCAATTAAAGGTGGTGTTCAAGAAGCTTACCTTTCTGCTGCAAATAACTATTTATGGTTAGAGCAAAAGAAAAATGCAATTCAAACGTTAAAGAACTACAAGATCAATTACCCTGATGAAGCAGAAGTAACCGACCGTTTAATCAAAGAAGTTGAATCTGGTAAACGCTGGAACGTTTGGCAAGTTCTGAACTAATTTGCATCCTTTTTTGTAAAAATAGACCGTTTTTACACGGTCTATTTTTTTATGTACATTGAAAAAGCGATTAAATTTCGTATCATAACCATAATCTTTGTGCATATTTATAGAATTCTAATGCCTGCATTCAAGCCAAATTATCGTCTCTTCGCCCTCACGATACTGAGCACAATCGTAATGAGTGGTTGCCAAGTTGTTAGTCTCAAACAACAGGCATTAAATGTCACAATCGCCAACGAACGTAATAGTATCTTAACTCAGAAAAAACTGAGTGAAGCCAGCCTGAATGTTCTTTCGATGTCTGGTAAAGAATCAAAAGTCTGTATGCAGAATCCAGATCAATGTATTGCTGATCTACATAAGATTCCAGAAATTATTGATGAGCAATTGCTTTCTACAGCGAGTGAGTTATATCTTGCTAAATCTAAGCTTCTTTCTGAATCATCAGAATGCAAAGTAAGTAAATTAAGTAAACATAAATCTGATGATGAGCAAAAGATCATTCAGCAAAACTATGAAAAATGTATTGATCAAGAACTAGAAGCATTAGATAAAAGTCTGCGCTATAGCTATGCTTATCTATTTAAAACCTCGCGCCAACCGCAAGAACGAATTTTTGATAACAGACAAGTTCAGATTAGAGATTTCTATAACCAAGCACTTACACAGCTGGTAAATGTCTATAATTTGAGAACACCCTCTCAAGATATTGCACCAACCATAAAAATTGGTAAAAGTACCTACACCATTGATATACAAGCTTATCAACGACTGCAAAATATGAAATTAGAGAAGTTTATCTCTAGTTATAATATGAACTTTTCTGGTTTACGTGCGATCAATCGTCGAGATGGTTTTGGTTCAGATTTCGTTGCAGTATTTCCAGCGAGTGACCCATCAAAATTAGAAAATAAATACATTCTTGATCCTCTCACCTATCATTATCCGAAAGGGATCAATCCAAATATTCACAAAGCTCGCTATTTAGCAGCGACCATTATTGCGCAACCGAAAAAGAGAACTGCAACAGTTGACGATGTTTTAAATAGTCCCAATTTCGAAATTAAAGTTTATGATCCCTACAGTGTAGATAAAGTTGATATTGCTGGAAAAACATACTCTCTCGCTGCAAACTTTTCAGCACCCTATGGGCTTTGGCTTGCAGAAAATAACTTAGGTGCTGCGGCCTATTTAACCTTGATTGATCGTGATCAACGTTTAACTATGCCTCATTTATATATGCTCGAACCGTATAATCCGAATAAAAAAGTGATTGTATTGGTACACGGTTTGGCCAGTAGCCCTGAAGCATGGATTGCTGTGACCAATGACATCATGGGTGATCCAGTTTTACGTGAGCATTACCAAGTTTGGCAAATTTTTTATTCTACCAATATGCCAATTTTAGAAAGTCGCTTTCAAATTTATGCATTGCTCAAACAAGCTTTTGCATCACTAAATCCAAAAGATCCGGCAGCTAAAGATTCTGTGCTTATTGGACATAGTATGGGCGGAATCATCAGCCGATTGCTGGTCAGTGATGCAGACATATCAAAACAAGCACTCGCAATGATGAGCAATCGTCAGCAAACACGTTTAAGAAAACATCCTGTGATTGGTGAACGTTTGAAAATGGAACCAATTACAAACTTTGATCGTGCGATTTTCCTCGCAGCACCGCATCGTGGTACAGACTATGCCGATCGATGGTTTACCTTAGCAGCACGTAAAATTATTAAACTTCCTGCAACTTTCTTAACTACGTTAGCAGATACATTAACCAGTGATGATGTTGATCTAAAAGATTTCGTAAAAACACTTACTAATGATGTCATTCAAAATGGACCAAGTGATCTCAGTAAAAAATCTAAATTTATGGAGCTTACCGCTGATATTCCACCGGAAAAAGGCTTGGTGTTCCACTCTATCATGGGCAACATTACCAAAAGTGATGATCCAAATGTGATCACAGATGGAATTGTGACTTATAAAAGCGCTCATTTAGATGGTGCTGTTTCAGAAAAAATACTTCCAGGTGGACATTCAATTCAAGAAACACCAGCTGCAGTTTTAGAATTGCGTCGTATTTTACGCCAACACTTGGTTGATCATGGTTTGTATAAACCAAAAAATTAAGTATAAAAAAGCCCCAATAAATTGGGGCTTTTTTATATCAGTTGATTTATACGCCTGAACGAATCATGTAATCAAAAGCAGAGAGAGAAGCCTTCGCACCTTCTCCTGTCGCAATGATAATTTGTTTGTAAGGCACAGTCGTACAGTCTCCTGCAGCAAACACACCTTTAACATTGGTTTCGTTACGAATCTGTGTTTGGTAATAAACCAATTTGTACAAAGATTCCTGCAAGCTCGACAGTGTGTTCTACATCAGTCGCACGGTCTTTATATTTCAATGCTGTCACTTGAGAACCATCACCCACCACTTCTGTGCTTAAAGCATTCATGATCACTGTGGTGTTTGGTAAGCTATTTAACTTATCTTGCAAGACTTGGTCTGCACGAAGTTTGGTATCAAACTCCACCAAAGTCACATGCTCAACAATCCCAGCCAGATCAATTGCAGCTTCGACACCAGAGTTACCACCACCAATCACTGCAACACGTTTGCCTTTGAATAATGGGCCATCACAGTGTGGGCAGTAGGCAACACCACGGGTACGGTATTCAGCTTCACCTGGTACATTCATTTCTCTCCAACGTGCACCTGTTGATAGAATGATGGTTTTCGATTCAAGCTTAGCACCATTCTCAAGTTCAACTTCAACCAAACCATTGGCTGTTTGATCTGCACCAGTGATTTTGCTAACACGTTGCAAGTTCATGATGTCTACGCCATATTCACGTACATGGGCTTCCATATCTTGCGCAAACTTCGGACCAACCGTTTTTTGAACCGTGGTAAAGTTTTCAATATCCATGGTATCCATCACCTGACCACCAAAGCGCTCAGCCACGATACCAGTTTTGATGCCCTTACGTGCTGCATAGATCGCCGCTGTACCACCCGCAGGACCACCACCAATCACCAAGACATCAAATGCATCCTTGGCATTGATTGCCGCAGCATCTTTCTCAGCAGAGTTAGTATCTAACTTGGCAATGATTTCTTCCAAAGTCATACGACCTTGACCGATATGCTGATTGTCTTGGAATACCATTGGCACTGCCAAGATTTTGCGTTCTTCAACTTCATCTTGGAAGAAAGCACCATCAATCATGGTCGCAGTGGTGTTTGGATTATTAATCGCAATCAGGTTTAATGCTTGCACCACATCTGGACAGTTATGACAGCTTAACGATACAAAGACATCAAAGTATGCAGTTAAGTTTAAGCCTTTGATTTGCGCTAAAACTTCGTCAGAGACTTTTGGGGCATAACCCGACACTTGTAATAATGCCAAGATCAAAGAGGTAAACTCATGTCCCATTGGTAAGCCTGCAAAGAACACACGAGGTTGTTCGCCTGCTTTAGCCACACCAAAACTAGGACGGCGAGCGTTTGAACCGTCAAAACGCGCCGTAACTTGGTCAGAAAGTTCAGCAATCTCAGTTACCAGTTCTCTGATTTTTTCTGCTTTATCTGAGTCATCTAAAGCAGCAACCAACTCGATTGGACTTTCTAAACGTTCTAAGTAAGCTTTTAATTGAGTTTTAATATTTTGATCTAACATGTATTTCTCCAAATGCTAAGACTTTAAAATCTGCTAAATTCATTCAATGAGGCTATAGTACGCAAAAGC
>LULL01000206.1_pt1 | contig 28674 bp, 28 predicted proteins | sample 728161 | NCBI WGS metagenome assembly LULL01 (sample SAMN03860290, study PRJNA289734) | marine metagenome | biome: seawater column; feature: ocean; material: water; isolation source: Red Sea water column Station 149 - depth 500m | place: Saudi Arabia: Red Sea | collected 2011-10-15 | depth 500 m
TTTGGTTGATACTCCAGGTGTTCATTCTTCAGGGCAAGAACTTAATGTAAGAATGAATGGACAGGCCATTTTTGGCTCAGAAGGTGTTGATCTTAATCTTTTACTTATTGATAGTACTAAAGATGTTATAAGTGAATGTAAGAATTTTATAAAAGAGTTTAAATCTGAATTAACAAAAACTTGGGTTGTTTTTACCAAAGTCGATAGAGTCGAAAATATTGAACAAAAAGATTTTAATGGCTTTTTTGAAAAAATTAAAGAAATGATTCCAGCATGTGAAAAATACTTTGTCATTAGTGGTAAAGAAGGAACAAACGTGCACTTATTAACTGGAGAAATTTGTGATCAGGCCCAACCGGGACCACATCTTTATCCGGATGGAGCTGTTTCAAACAAAAATGAAAGATTTTTTGCCTCTGAATATATTCGGGAACAGGCATTTAATGCCCTTAAAGATGAACTTCCTTATGAGTTAGCTGTTGTAGTTGATGAATATTATGATGCTCAAAATAAACCGGGACAAAAAGTTGATACAAAAATTTCAGCCACAATCTTAGTGAATAGACCTTCTCAGAGGGCCATCGTTGTTGGGGCCAAGGGAAGTGTTATTAAAGAAATTGGCACCAATGCACGAAAAAAAATCGAAGATATGGTAGGGAACAAGGTTCATCTTAATTTACATGTGAAGGTGAGTCCAAAATGGTTTAAAAACAATTATGTCCTAGATGAAATTGGACTTCCTAGAACTCAGCATTCAAAGAGAGTTTGGAGAAAAAGGTCATGAATAAAAGGTCTTGTGTTGTTTCAGTTATTGGACGACCCAATGTGGGAAAAAGTACCGTTTTTAACCGGCTGATGAAAAAGTCTTTTAAGGCAATGGCCTATGATCAACCTGGCGTCACTAGGGATCGGCATTATGGTATTGCTACTCTTGAAAATGAAACAGGTGAAGAAACGAGAGATATTATTTTAGTTGATACAGGAGGCTTTTATCCGGAAAAGGTTGATGAAAAGCTTACTTCTAAAAGAAGACAAGTAGCTGAGCCTTTTTTTAATATTATGGCCGAACAGGCCAAGCTTGCTATCGATGAATCTGATTTGGTTCTGCTGGTGGTTGATGTCAGGGAAGGATTAATACCTTTTGATAAAACCATTTGCGACTATATTAGAACGACAAAAAAACCTTTATGGCTATTAGTTAATAAGTTTGACAGTGATAAGCAATGGGGAGACGAAGCTGATTTTTATCAATTAGGCTTAACCCAAGAGCAGTTTTTTATCATTTCAGCTGAACATAATCGAGGATTAACGAATTTAAATGAAAAGCTCTTTCAATTTGTAAAAGATTACGAAATCGTTGAGGAGCACGAAGTTCAAAGGGGAGTTAAGCCTAATCATGATGTTGTGGGCAATGTGGCGATCGTGGGAGCTCCTAACGCTGGTAAATCAACTTTGTTAAATCAAATTTTAGGTGCACAACGGGCCCTTGTTTCTGATGTGGCTGGAACAACAGTTGATCCTATTGAAGGCTATTTTGATTTATACTTTGGTAAGGATATTGACCTTTTAAAAGCGCAAGAAAATGAATTTAGAAAATCTAATGAGCAACTTTTAAATGAATATAAAGAATTTCATGATGAAGAAGATGATTTAGATGACGCTCAAATTCTTGCTTATGGACAGATGCCAGAAGATCTTCGTAACCAACTTGAGCATTTTGATGAACAAGATCAATCAGATGAAACCTTAGAAGCAGAAAGTGAAAGCTTTGAATCGGTCGATAACGATCTATATACTCAAGAAGACTTAGAAAACGCCCTTAACTTAGACTCACAAGAAGCTGTCGATGTTGAGAGTGTTGAGAACTCAGCCGAAGAGTTTAATCCTTTCAGATCGATTAAGCTGGTTGATACAGCTGGTATTCGCAAGCAAAAGAATGTCACAGGCTTTATTGAGGAGCAGTCAGTTTATCGTTCTTTAAAAGCTATCTCGGAGGCAGATGTTGTTATTTATATGATTGATGCGACTAAGGGAATTACCCATCAAGATCGACGTTTGTGTGATATTGCGCTTGAGAAGGGTAAGTCGATTATTATTTGTTTAAATAAAGCGGACCTCATTGCTGATATTTTAAAAAACAAAAATAAAAAGAAAGATTGGATGCTTGATCTAAGAGCGACAATACCTTGGTTAAGTTTTTGTGAGTTGATCACAATTTCTGCTAAAAATGGGTCTCATATTCAACAATTAAAGCAATCTCTTAGGCGAACCATTGTGGTGAGAAATAAAAAAGTTACAACGGGAAAACTCAATAAAGTTTTAAGTTATTTAGTAGATAAATTTCCAGTAGTTTTAAATAAAGGAAGTGGAACCAGATTAAAGGTGAAGTACGCTTCAATGATTAAAGCAGGTCCACCAACAATAATTCTTTTTACCAATAAATCTAAAGGAATTCCTGTTAATTATAAAAAATATTTAACAAATGCTTTAAGAAAAGAATTTCAGATGGTTAATACCCCCGTTCATCTTATTTTTAGGACGACTAAGGATATACAAAAAAGATTAAAGAAAGCTTAGACTCACTATTACTTTGAGTCGAGTGAAAGAATGAGAGTTTTATTTACCAAGAGATATGGTAGTTGATGACAAGACTTAGGACATCACCTCTGAGATCGTCGAATCCGTATTCACTGATAAGGATATTGCCTTCATCATCTGTACGATTGGGATCATCCGGTATTTGGCGATAATCTCGTGTAAATTTATCAAAGAAATTAACTCTATGATAGAGAAATTCAACATTAATATAACGTTTTTTAAGTTCAATAGGAAATTCTAGTCCAAAACCAACTCCTGTTCCTAGGCCTCCTCCTGATTGGTCAGATAAGTTCTCTCTTTCAGCAAAAACATTTGTTTGATACCAATACTCCATCCTACCTACGAAATAAGGGTTGGAGTAAGTAATGGCAGTACCTAGGTCACTGGTATCGAGATAATAACGAAACCCAATAAAAGGTCTTGTCATATTTGTTTCTACTGCCCCAATAATTTGATTTGGACTTCCATTGACATAAGTGTCGATCAGCATGGTATGTTTAGAGTATTCAACACCTAGAATAATCGCATTTTGAAAGTTGATAAAATAGAGTAAAGAAAATGAAAATGTGGGATGATTATCATTATAGGCCAAACCACGATTGTCGGTGAAAGTTGTAAAGCCAAGTCCTAGATTAACACCAAAAAAACGAGAATAGCGATAAAAACGTTCATCTTCCATGACCTGCTGGGCTTCGAGATCTTCATTAAAGTCTTGAAATATATCTCCTCCAATATTTAGATCTTCATCATCTTCAAAAGCTTGACCTGGAAGTTGTGCCATGGCCAAAGGAAGAGAAAATAAAAAGATAATAATGAATTTAATCATTTGATCCTATAAATAAAAGTGAACAGCTGAGACCATCATATTATGACCGACAGTTTTTAAGTGAGTTTCTTTTTGGTATTCTGAAAGCCCAATCCCGAATTCAAAACTAAAGCCAACACTTTCTAATCCTTGGAAGCTAAACTCTGCACCAAAGGTTCCATCAATTTGATAACCTTGCTCTGTCTTGTCATCAGCTTCATTGGTATATGTAAAATATGTTCCAGCTAAAGCAGAGTAAAAGTTTAATTGAGGTTCTTCATAAATATAGCGATATCCTTTTATCCCTAAGGCGTAATCTAGTCCGTCACTACTTGAATCCATTGCAAAATGTCCACCAAGTGCAGATGATCTGTTTCGCTGCAATTTTAAAGAAATAGCGGGCATCTTACTTTCTAAATGATTAGTTGCGCCAATTCCCAGTCGACCAACCAGACTAGAACCATGACATAACGAGCTATAAGAAGAAATAAAAAGAGCAATAAATAATATTTTTTTCATAATAAAATCCTAGCTAAAGCTATAGGTTTTGACAACTTATTGGTTTTAAGAATAGAATTTCATAAATTCGATTTAAAGGAAATAAAATATGGCCGTAAACCAAGACGTTCAATCAATTGAAGAAACCCTAAATAAAACTGATTTTGGACATGTTGTAAACGAGAATAAGGTTGCAATTCTTATCAGTGCAGCAGTTGTTGTGCTAGGGATCATCGTTTACTCTGTTTTTGCTTATATGCAAAAAAGTGAAAGATTAGATATTTTGGATCAGGCTTATGCACTTGAAACAAGTGTTTTTGAACCATTTTTAAAGGACGAACTTGCACCACTTGAGTATAAGAAAAAATTGGGTGATATCTCAAATGATTTAAGGGGAAATATTAATCTTGTTCCAAGCTTTTTAGCAGGTCTTAATAAACTTGATCAAGCAGGTAAACTCGACTCCGCTATGAAAGATATGACTGCAGATTGGTTTGCTAAGATGAATCAAGGAAGTATGGGAAGGCTATTTTTAGGTTTGAGATTAAGTGCTATTTATGAAGATTCAGGCGAAGTTGAGAAGGCCATAACTCTTTTGGAAAACTTTGCTAATGACTCTAATTTAAGTTTGATGCAAGATAAGGTTCATTTTGATCTGGTAAGACTATCAGTTCAAATGAAGGATACGAAAAAAGCAAAACAATATTTTGAGAAGTTAAAGTCTGATCATCAAGGCTCTCAATTTTTTAAATATGCTAAAGTTTACATGAGCGGTTTATTGTAAATGAGGATCATATCTTTATTTTTATTTTGTAGTTTTTGTGTTTCCTGTGCACAAATTGAAAAACATATTACTTTGGAAGCTCCTCAGAAAGAAAAAAAATATTTTGATATTGCTTGGATAAAAAACTTAGACCCCACTTATAACACCGGTAATCTTCCGATCGGTACTTCTTCTCCTTATATATTTGAAGATATTTTATATATGGGAGATCTTAAGGGGAGAATGAGTGCTTATAATCTCCACTCAGGAAGAGTAATCTGGCAAAAAAATGAAAAAACTCCAATTCAGTCCCAAGTGAATAAGCGAGGAGACTATATTTATTATGGTACCAAGACCGGAAGACTTTTTTCGCGTCATTATCTTACAGGAAAGTTAAACTACGCAATTGATCTGGGGACACCAATTGAGTCTCAGCCTAGCTTTATACAGGGCAGATTAATTTTACATCTTAGAAATCATTCTATTGTAGCTTTAGATGCTAAAACTGGGAAAATTTTTTGGCGCTATAAGCGTTCTGTTCCCTATGTCACAACCTTGCAAAGAGTTTCAAATATTCTACCTTATGATAGTTCAATTATCTTAGGCTTTGCAGATGGCCATATTGTTTCTTTGTCTTTGGAAGAAGGAGTGGTTAAGTGGGAACAAAAAATATCCACAGGGTTAAAATTCGTTGATGTTGATGTCACTCCTGTTTATTTTAACAATTATATTGTTGCTGGTTCAGCAGCAGGTCCTATGCGAATGCTCAATCCTGAAAGTGGAAGTATTGAGAGAACGATTGAAATTGTCCAGTCGCACACACCGATCATTATTGATAACCAATTATATGTCGGCAGTATTTATGGTGAAATTTTTAAGATTGATGAGTATGGTAAAATCTTATTAAAAAATAAGATATCAAAAAATGGGATCAGCTCTATTACTAAGTGGAAAAATGGCCTTGCTATTACGACAATGGGCCATAAAATTTACCAAATAAGTGCTAAAGATTTTTCAGTAATCAGCAGTTTTGACTTAGGAAATGATCAGTCAGCTGTCTTTGGAAATTTAGTATCTGCTGAGGGGAAGCTTTCAGTCTATTCATCTCGAAATCGTTTATACGTTTTTAAGTAATTAATCAATAGAATGACTCGGACGTTTTAGTTTGTCTTACTTATCTCAAGAATAAGATTAAATTCGTTTTTTGTCACAGGCATAACTGAAAGTCGACAACCTTTTTGTACAAGTTTCATTTCTTGTAGTTTGGGATTTGCTTTTAATGTTTTTAAGGAAATAGTCTTATTGAAAGTTTCTTTCCACTTAACATCGACCAAGTACCATCTTGGATTTTCAATTGTGGCCTTGGGGTCATAATAATTGCTATTTGGATCTAAGGCCGTCCTGTCCGGATGAGATTCTCGAGTTACTGAAGCTAAACCGACAATTCCTGGAGTTTTACAACTTGAGTGATAGATTAAAATCAGGTCACCTTTTTTCATTTGGTCGCGCATAAAGTTGCGCGCTTGATAATTTCTAACTCCTTCCCATGAAGTTGTATGATTTTTAGAATTATAGAGATCTTGTATCGAAAAAGTATCGGGCTCAGTTTTCATTAACCAATATTTCATAACTTACCTTTTTATCTTTATTAAAACCTGACCAAAAAGATTTGTAGTAATAATTTCCCTTTATATGGGATTTGTCAAAAACTTAAAATCCTTTACTAGTTTACCGATAGGTAAAAAAGAAGGAGAAGGATATGAAAGCTTTATTTATGGCCATGGCCTTTGTGGTTTCAAGTTGCTCAACAACGATGGATAGTTTATCACTTTTAAGTACTAATAAAGTGACACGAATGAAACATGACCAAAAAGATTATAAAAAACCAGAGTTTTATTTAATGAACTCCAAGAAGTTTTTGGGCACTCGTGCACCAGCTTCTCTTAAAAGTATAACGAAAAATGATGAGAAATATAAGCCGGTCTCTAATAGACAATTATATTTTATAAGCTTTTATAAGCAACAAAGAGTATTGGAAGGCTTGTTAGGTTTAAAAAAGCACCAAAAATCTTGTCCTCGATTTCATGATTTTTTATTAAAAGCTGATGTAGAGGCCGAAATAATCGCGAGTCAATATACAACAAAATTAAACTTTTCACCTGTTCAAAAAGACCCTGAACATGTCGCTTTTTTTCCTATTCTTTCAACTCCCTATTCTCAAAATAAGGATCTTTTTACTGCTCTTAGAGAAAATGATTGGAAAAATGCTGAGAGTATGACAAGGGAAGCCTTATATGTTCATTATAAAAATAATCAAAAGGAGTTATTTGAGCTTTGTGAAACAGGTGTGAGTTCAGGATACTATTTATATGAAAACTTAGTGACCTATTTCAAAAATAATCAAAAATTTCATCAATCACAAGAGTCTATTGCTGCTTTGTTAAAAATTCCAGTTATCGCCAATATGTTTATTTTAAAGAGTCTTAAGCCTCTTGATGAAAATATAAAAACACTAGGCTTAGAAAATCATGAGGTCAGTTTACTTAAACGTAGTGAAGTGGATTGGTTTAAGTCTTATATGAGTTATTTAGAGCGAAAACGAATCTATTCGTATAAAAAAATAACGGCTTTCAAATAAAGGAAGACTCAGGCCATTGGAATATCGAGATGAACCTCTGTTCCTTGGTTTTCTTGCGAAAAAATGTGAATTTCAGCATTCATTTTATCGAGAAAGTTTTTAAGGATTTTCATTCCCAAACCTGTTCCAAGTTCGTTTTGAGTTCCTTGTCTTGTAATCCTTTGTTCTGGGTGAAAGATTTTCTTTTGAGTCTCTTCTGACATTCCTATCCCGTAATCTTTAATAATGAGTTTGGCCCAGTTCTTTTTATCAGAGTCTTCAATTTTTATATCAATAATACCCTGAGGATGAGAAAACTTAATTGCATTTGAAAAAATGTTTTGGAGGACTTGGTTTTCAAAAATATGAGGAGAAACTTTTACAAAAATCTTTTTATTCATATTGTAGTTGTAATTTATTGTTAACTGCTTTTGTGAAATCTTATTTTCCAGGATTGAGAGAATCATTTGAATTGATCGATTAAGGTCAACGGCCTTGAGGTGTATTTCCTTTTCGAAGCTGTTAATAACATACATTGATTTTATAGATGAAATTGTATTAGCTAGAAAGTCAGTATGTCTTTTCATATTTTGAAATCGTTGGTTTTCTTTATTAAGTTCATCTTTGTATAGATTTGTAAGGCCATTTAAGACATGAATAGAGTTGGACATATCGTGTAAAAGAATTCTTAAAAGATTGTTTAATTTATTATTATTATTTTCAAGTTTTCTTTGGTGTAAACTTATCATTTTATTATAGATAGATAAAACGACACTTGAGACACTTATCCATCCAAAAATAAGTAAAAGATGGGAATAGAGAGTTCCCCTTTTGGTAATATGATTTGGATAAATATAGCCGTTTATTTCAAAGATGAAAAACACAGCGGCAATACTAGCTACAACTATCGCCCAGAGTTTTATGGCCTTGTTTCCCGCAATGACCCCTCCTAGAAGGGGGATCACACCAAACCAAATTAAAATATGACTATTAAATCCACCACTGTAGTAAGCGAAACTTGATTGATGAATAACACCAGTTGCTAACATGACAGAGGAAATAAAAAAGCTATTTTGGATCCAATGAAATAACACAGGGGTAAGAAGATGAAGTATCGAACAGACTAAACCAACTCTAAAAGCAAGGGGAGAGCTCATATGGAAATAAGCAATAAGTGTATAAGCCCACATTAAAATATTAGTTGTAACAACTACAAAATTGTGAGCGTGAATAGATTTAGGATTTACTGAACTTCTCTTTGAGTCGATTTGAAAATTAAAAAAACAGTTATAGACTTTTAATATCTTATTTTTCATTTTTTATTCGTTTTAAAGTTTCTGCTAAGAGTAAACTATATTTTTTATTTTTTATCTTTGCGACCAATTGCTCAATGGGAAAAGCTCTTAGGCCGTAAAAGAGAATAAAGCCCACTGCAACAGGTCTAAGTAAATTCCATATCATTGTAGAATAATTCCCACTGGAATAAAAGAAAAATATACATAAAAGAATAAAAGAAAAGATGTATAAGGGGGAAAATAAATCTTTAACAGCTCCTCGCATTGGAGAATGATTTGTTGTTTTTGTTATGATTTGATTTTTTTGTTTATTTTGAAGCCATTTTAAATAGGCATGTATTTGTGTTTCAGAGATTTTATTTGCGATGATGGCCATTGCAATAGCCAATAAAACTTTAAAAAGAATGAATCCCAAGAACAAAAAAATAAAAAACTCATCAGTAAAAGAATAAAGTGAATTAAGTTTCTTTTGAAAATAATCAAGCATAAATACAATATCTTTGCCAAATAGGATAAGATAAATAAGAAGGGGTTGAATAAAAGCCCATAAAGAACTAAGGACACTCCCAATAAGGCGTCCAAGGATATGATTACCAAAGAGTAGAATTCCCCATGAAAATAAATGTCCTTGAGCAGTTAAGGCCAACATAGGCGTTAGTTTTTTTCCTGCGGGTGAGAATGACTTAAGAATTGCACTGATCGTGCTAATATGAACTGGAGATTTATGACTTTGAAGATGAATGACAGCGTGATTAAGTAAGAATATTTGATTGAGAGAAAGAATTTGACCACTTAAAGGAAGACGTAATGAATGTAAAAAACTTCCTAAGCTTACTTCTATAAGTGAGAGTAGCGCTGCATAATTTCCGGTTTTTTCTATCTTGTTCATGTGTTTCTTATTATGCTAAAAAAGCAAAGGGAGATAATTCCATGTCAGAAAATTACTATATCAATAAAAACGGAGATTGTGTATTTAAAGCTGAGTATTATAAACAAAGAGGGACTTGTTGTCGCTCTGGTTGCTTACATTGTCCCTTTGGGTTTACTTTAAAGAAGTTTGGAATAGAGGTTTTAAAAATTGATGATGAAAATATCGCTCAGGAAGCTAAAGAACTTTATACAAATAAAGTTTGTAAAGACTCCGTCACAGCTAGTTTATTAAGTGGAGCCTTTGGTGGCACTAAAACTTTAGATTATAATAACCAGAATTATCTTGCACTTACTCTTAAAGGCTATTTTTGTGGCTTAGCAGAATTAAAAAATGAACGATTAAGTGAGTTTTATTTAAACGACTATTTTTCTAATCAAGGCATTTCAGAAGTTCATGTGAGATTGGCCATTGAAAATTCTTTACTTTAGATATTGGCCTTATGAAAAAATGTTTTAAAAGCTTTAAGCGTTTCTGTCTTTTTTTCTCGCAGTGAGCTGTGAGAAGCTTGCTTAATTTCTTTAAAATAACCTTCTTTTAACATTTTACTAAAATTTTTAGCACTCTGAGGGGTCGCTTCATCGTATTGACCACTTATAAAAAGTACGGGAATGTTTATTTGTTTTAAAAGGGGTTTTCCATTATAACCTTTAAGCGAGCCAGTTGCACAAAACTCACTTGGACCCCACATCTTTTGATAGAGTTTTTCATTGGGCTTGGAGCGGGTTGATTTTTTGCTCTCCCATGCCTTTGGGTCTCGGCAAACATGTTTTTTATAATATTCAGTCATCGCATCCTTGTAGACTTTTGAGTCAGTGGCCCCTACACTTTCACAAGCGGATATAACTTTTTGAGTTTTGGCAGGAAGCTTTGTAATGAGTCTCTTCGCATCTTTTCGCCATGTTTTTTCACATATAAGTGAAGAGTGAAAAATAAGCCCCGCAACTCGCTGAGGGTGGCGTCGGTAATATTCAAGAATGAGAGTTCCTCCCCAAGAGCTTCCATGTAAAATCATTTTGTCATAATTAAGAAATTGTCTTAATTCCTCTAAGTTTTGGCAAAAAGTATCAATCGTCCATTTTTTTTCGTCAAGAGGAGAGGACAGCCCAGAGCCTATCTGGTCATAAACAACAACTTGTCTTTGATCCGATAACTCCAAAATGGGTTTTATTGAATGATGAGTTCCTCCCGGGCCTCCATGACAGCTAATAAGAGGTGTTTTTAAGGATTTTCTACCTTTTTTTATAAAATATGTTGTTCCAAGTTTGGTCGTGAATTTTGGCATAGTTATCTCTTTTAAAAAGCTGTTAAGTATAAGGCGGTCCCAAAAACTAATTCATCATCTGTTATGGTTTCTATATCTCTTTTGTCATATGAATTACTAAGCTTTGTTTCCGCATAAACCTCTAACATAGATTGTCGATCAAAAAAATACAAGAAGCCTTGATGAAGGGTGACTATTTCCTGATGCTTTTTGGCTTCGGGAACGGCAGATAGATCTAGGCTTCGCGTAAAAGGATTATATTGTGCCAATTCCATAAAACGATAATCAGGGCCATTACCTTTTCTTATTTTGTGTTGGTATTTGAGTTGAGTAATACTAAGCATTTTGTGCGCAAAATAATAGCTAGCAGAAAGATAGATACGGTCTTCAAAATTTAAAGTATAGTCATTTTGAGTATTGGTTTGAAAAAAATGTCGACGTAGTTTTATTTTTGCTCCGATTCTAGGAGTTATTCGTTTTTTTAAAATCAACTGAGGGATAAAGGCTGCATTAAAGCCGTAATCATCTCTTATTTCATGATTGACGATATGATATGCTTTTAATTCTGATTCAAGATAAATATTATTTTGAGACTCTGTAAGTAGGTTTTTTCTGCGATACATAAATTCAGCAAAAAAAGGCTCTAGTTCATTACCCATCTCTTCAGACTTGGTTTCAATATAGCGCGAAGCAAAGAAGTACCTCAGTTGATCGTCAGGGCTTAAGGTATGCAAGAGCGAAGCATCAATTTTTGAATAGGAACCATCATGTTTTTTTGTCACAATGTTTTTTGTTTGCTCTGCAGTTAAAAGAAATTCTAAAGTAAAGTTTTTGGGCTTGGAGCGACGTGAAGTCCTTGTTTCACTTGTTGTAAGTGCAGAGTCAGCTAGAAGATTAGTGACGTTGGCCATAAGAATAAAAAAAATGAGACTTTTCATAAATAAATTGTTTTAATGTACTTGTTTGGTAGATCAAACTAGCAGTTGTTAAGTCATTTGTACAGGGATGAGCTATATGAAAAATAATTTTAAGGTATCTATACCACTAGCTATTATTATCACTTTGATTGCCGTTATTTATCAGCGAAGTACAGGCCCAACTTATCCGAAAAAATTTGATATTGGAAAAGATAGGCAAGTACGTATAAAACTCCCGCGCTCTCATGGAGGCATAACAAATGCTCCTGTTGAAGTCCCAGCTCTTAGTGAGGAGATGAAAGCGACTTTAACTTATAAAAGATATCCAACTAATGATGATTGGACTACGGTTGATTTAATTAAAGAGGGAAGCTTTTTAAAGACCTCACTTCCTCATCAACCTCCAGCTGGAAAAATTACTTATTTTTTAAATTTGACCTATGCAGATGGCTCTTCTCAATCATTGGGCAGTATGCAGGAGCCTATTTATATTCGCTTTAAAGGAGCTGTGCCTACAGCTATTTTAGCTCCTCATGTGGTTTTTATGTTTCTGTCGATGCTCTTGTCAGTTGTCGCTCTTGTCGAAGCAGTTTTTGGAACTCAAATGTATAAGTTGATCGGAAGAATGACTCTTGGTTGCCTCTTTGTAGGAGGGATGATTTTGGGACCGATTGTTCAAAAGTATGCTTTTGGAGTTTATTGGGCAGGTTTTCCTTTTGATGTTGATCTTACGGATAATAAGCTTTTAATAGGTGTAGTTTCTTGGTTTTTGGCCGTGGCCTTAAGCTGGAAATCTAGTCGTAAGTGGCCAACTATTATTGCTGCGATCATTCTCTTTGGTGTTTATAGTATACCTCATTCTATGCAGGGGAGTGAGTTTGACTATGAAAAAGGAAAAGTTACAACGGATGTTGATTAGGAGTTACAATTTGCATTGGTCACTGCTGCTCCATGCTCATAGACCATAGTCGCTCCTAGATGAGAAGTTCTTATGAGATAATAACTTCCTAAACTTAAGATAATGACTAACAAAAGTTCTTTGCTTATGCGGAACTTACCTTTCCAAGCGGGAAGATACTCTAGAAATTGCAGTATAAGGCCAAGAATAAAGATCATTAATGTTGTTTCAGATAATTGTTCGTGTTGGTAAGCGATTGTAATTTCACATAAGTTTTGTTTAATGGTCTCAAAGGCCATATCACCTAAAAAAATAGTTGGTAAGAGTAGGGCCGTACCAGCAAATAAAAGCGCCTGAGCGATGGTTTGTATTTTGGTGAATTTGCCTTCTTTTTTTAAAATAAGAGTGATAAAAAGGAATAATTTTAAGCAACTTGCTGTAATTAAAAAAGCTATGGGAAAATGGGAGATTAAGGGATGAAATAATTCTTCTCTCAAAACGATCCTCACTAATGGTTATTTGTCTTCATTTAGGAGTAAGTATATGAAAAAAAACTGGTTTCTACTATTCATTTTCGTCTTTTGTTCTAGTGTATGGGCTTCAAATGAAAGTTTTAAAGATATTATCCATTATCTGGCTTCAGATAAGTTGGAAGGAAGAAAACCAGGTCAGCAAGGCAATGACTTAGCGACAAAATACCTTGTATCGCAATTTGAAAAAAGTGGAATCAGGCCGTTAGATAATTCATATCATCAGGAATTTACAATTTTTACTGAAATGCTAAAAACAGGTGAGAATTCTTTTTCTTTTGATGGGGATAAAGCCCCTTTTGAACCTTTAAGTTACTCTTTAAGTGGTGACTTAAATGCAGCAGAAGTTGTTTTTGCTGGGTTCGGTATTTCTATCGCAAAAAATGACCCAAATTTAAAATATGATGATTATGCACAAATTGATGCTAAAAATAAGATCGTTATTGTTATGACCGGTGATCCTGGTATTGGCAATAAAGCTTCTAAATTTAGAGACCCTGATTATATTAATTATAGATCTTTATTCTATAAGTTAAAAAATGCCATTGCTCATGGAGCGAGAGGACTTATTCTTGTGAATAATCCTTTGAGTTTGGAAAATTATCCTCAAGAAGAGCCTCCTTATTTTAATGCAAGTGAAGGTGGTGGAAGTCGTTTCTCAATTATTGCCGGGCAGATCACAAATCAGTTTTTTAATGAAAAACTTTCTCCTGGGCAAAGTTTAATAAACATACAAAAAAAGATTGCTAAAACTCAAAAACCAGCAAGCTTTAGTATTAAGGGGACACAAACAAAACTAAAGGTGAGTTTAAAGAAAAAAACAGGTAGGGTGGCCAATATAGTAGGTGTGTTAGAAGGTAGTGATGACAAGCTATCGCGTGAATATATTGTTATTGGTGCACATATGGACCACTTAGGCTTTGGAGGAGAGTCTTCAATGGACCCTCAGGGACAAGGAAAAATTCATAATGGTGCAGACGATAATGCATCTGGAACCGCTGTTGTTTTAAAGCTTGCTAATGAGTTGAAAAATCTCGAACTGAAACGTTCTCTTGTTTTTGTTCTTTTTAATGCAGAAGAAATGGGGCTTTTAGGTTCAAAGCATTTTGTTGATATTTGGAAGGGACGTTATGAGAAATCATTTGGAAAAATGGTTGGAATGCTGAATTTCGATATGGTGGGCAGGTATAAAAAAGAGTTAAGTATTATGGGGACGGCATCAGCTAGGGAGTGGAATTCAACCTTTCCGACCACGCCTACTGGTGAGAATTATGTATTAAAGCCCCAAGATATTGGTTCCTCTGATCATAGTTCTTTTATTCAGAAAAATATTCCAGCTTTGTTTTTTACAACAGGGGCTCATGAAGATTATCATCGAAGTACAGATACTGCAGAAAAAATTAATTATACTGCTTTAAAAAAACTATTAGCATATAGTAAAAAGTTTATCCAGAATTTAGATGAGTTAGAAAAAATTAGCTTTAACCCTAATTATTCATCTGGACAAGATCAAAGTCGTGGTTCAAGAGGTTATGGAGCACATCTGGGTTGTGTGCCTGAGTTTGGACAATCAGATCAAATTAGAGGTGTTGTTTGTGTCGATATTTCTAAAGATTCTCCTGCTCTAAAAGCTTCAGTAAAGCCGGGTGATATCATTACCCAAATTGGAGATATCGAAATTAAGAATATTTATGATCTTGCTTTTGCTTTAAAATATTATCGTGCAGGTGATCAGATTGAACTGACATGGTTAAGCGGTAAAAACTTAAAGAAGCAAATGATAATACTTGCTAAGTCAAAGCGCTAGAAGTTTAATTTTTTGACTTCTTTTATGTTTTCACCATAAACCCAGCCAGAAAAAAGAGTGTCAGAGGTATAATCTTTGGCAGAGATATAATGCCATTGATTTTGAGTTTTTAAGATCTTTACGATTGTGTTGGGTGCTAGTGTTGTAATTTTGTTTGCCGCTATAGAGGCTTTTGTTCTTAAATTAAGAAATTTAGTCGTAGTATAATATTGTTTTGGGCTTAACTGTTTTGTTTTAGTCGTCTGATCTTGAACAAAAGTACTTTTAGACTTTAGAGAGGGGTTTTGGTTGAAAATATTTATTGTGAGACCCAAAAAGGCAAAACCTAAGAGTGTTAAGGGCAAAATAAACTTTTTATGGATTTTCTTTTCATATTCTTGCAAGCTTTTTAGTAAAAGCTCTTTTGAAAGGGGTTCATGAGTCTGAGAAAGATTTGTTGTGGGCTTTAAGAGATTTGTGATATGAGAGCTTTTCTTAATCTGCTGCTCTTGTTGTTTAAACATTTTTGCAAAACTCATTCTCTCTTTTAATTTGTGATCACTTTGTTGATCAGTATGATTTAAGTTCATTTATGCACATCCTTGTCCTATGAAGCTTTTTGTATAGATTGTATCTAAGTTAGGTTTTATTTGTAAATACTTAAAACTTTTGACAAAATATTCATATGGAAAAAGAATTTTGGATAGAAAAATGGCATCGTAACGAAATTGGCTTTCATCAAAATGATGTTCATCCTGATTTAAAAAAATATTGGGACGAATTTACCGAGAAGAAGTTAAAAAAAACTGTTTTTGTTCCTTTGTGTGGAAAAAGTTTGGACTTATTATTTTTGGCCAAAAAGGGATTCCATGTTATTGGAGTTGAAATTTCTTCACTGGCCGTGGAGCAATTTTTTGCCGAAAATAAAATAGCTTGTGAGAAAAAGGATTATTCTCGATATACACTTTATAAAAGTGAATATATTGATATTTATTGTGGTGATATTTTTGAAGTAGATTTTTCAGAAATTCAAATGAGTTATATTTATGATAGAGCTGCTTTGATTGCCCTACCTCTTCCGATGAGAATAAAGTATGCAGAACTTATAAAAACGAACTTTCCTGCGGCTAAAATATTTTTATGTACTTTAGAATTTGGTCGTTTGGATATTGGCCCCCCCTTTTCACTTTCACAGCAACAGGTGAATGAGCTTTATTCATCTGTATATCAAATTGAACAAAAAGAAATGAGAAGCATTTTAGATTCAAGTCTATGGGTCCATAAAGACTCTGTTCAATTTAATAAGCATCATCTTTTTTTTCTAACACCTAAAGATGTGAGGTAAGCACAATGTCTTTTTTTATATTAGTTCAAAATGGTGTTCATGAACATGAGTTTACTTATTTAAGTGGACACGATAAAAAACTTGATGACACTTTGGTGACACCAGCTAATAAAAAAAAGGTACACCGTTTTAATAAAGAGCAATATGGAGGAATGGTTTTTGCTAAAGATATCATGACAAGCAAGGTGGTGACATTTAATTTAAATCATTCGGTTAAAGAGGCTTTGGAGTATATGCATAGAAATCGTATTCATCATTTGCCAATTATTGATGAAAGTCAACTTGTTGGATTGGTGACGATTAATGATTTGAAAAAGTTTCAGTCTCACCTTCAAATGGGGGATAATGAACTGAAGAGTATAATGACTAAAACGATACTTTGTGTTTCGGAAATGACTCCACTAAAAGATATACTCAAAGTCTTTATTCATGAGTCAATTCATTCTCTACCTGTTGTGAATAATGAGTTGTTTTTAGCGGGAATTTTAACTCAAAATGATATTTTCAAATGGATGCTCTCTCATAAGAAGTATTTGAAATAGAAGACCTCATACTAGTTTGATGAGGCCTTCGTTTTAGATGATTTAGTGAGGATATAAATCTATAATCTCTGACTTTATGGTTTTTCCTTGGTATTGGTAATCAAGTTTGATTTGGACTTTTTTGCCTTCTCCTGCGAGCCAAAAAGTATATCTAAATTGGGTTGATTTCTCTTGTCCATATCGGATTGATCCAATTTTTGCTGTTGTATTTTTAAACTCGATATATTCTTGTGAATCTGGAAGAGCTGAAATCTTTACAGTATAACTATCTGGAATTGATTCAAATTTCGGTGAAGCCTTAATATTAAGAGAGTGGATGAGTGTACGTCTTCTGAATATTGTGACTATTCTGGGAGAGCTATCATAATTAAGATTTGTTGTTATGGCCGGATTCAGTGCGGTTGTCGCCTCAGCGGAAAAGTTTTCTATTCGTTGTTCGTTGTACTTTCCGCCTGCAAGATAAATTTTACCCTTAAGCTTTATTTTTTGACCTGATGTCGCATTCGGATTGATTCTAAAGCTGATATCCTTAAAGTCCACAGTTGAAAGACCTTTTGCTTGTTTCAAATAAAAAGTTTTATTTGCTAACTGGGTATTTTGAGTAGAAGTGACAACAACTTTTACTGGACGTTTTAACGCTTCAGGTGAAATATTTTTTAATCTTAAATTAAGTTTTGCTCGTGATCCTCCACGTAAATCTGAATCAACTATCTTTGCCTGTTTAAGGGTTAAAGTTGCATTAGAGTTGATCCATTGTGAAACCTCTGTTTGAGCCTCTAGATTAGCTTGAGCTCTTGACTGAGGAAGTTGAGTCTCATAGGCTGCTACTTTGGCCATATTATAACTGTTTTGATAAATATCTGCCTTTCCTACGGCGATACCTTTGTCTTGTGCGATAGGATAAGCTTCTGCATAGTTTTTATCATAGAGTTGTTGAATATTTTGAGCACGAGTTTCTTCAAGACTTTGCTCATAAAGAACAGTATATTGAGCTGAGTAGGTTTGATAAAACTCTTGGGTATACTTATCTGCAAAAACACTTTGATAATTTTTTTGGCAAGCACTGACAAAGTCTGAAACTCCCTTATAAACACTTGAGCAATCAACCGACTGATAAGGAATCTGTTGTGGTGATTGGTAGGAGTTTTGGGCAAGGGCCAAGTTTTCTTTTTCCTCTAGAGTGAGAGTTAGGTTTGACTGATATTCAGTAATTGAGTTGTCGAGTTGTGTTTTGATTTCCAATGACTCTTGAAGCTCATTTGCTGATATAGGTTCAACACCAGCGAGAATATCTGTTAGTCTTTTTTGGATCTCAACACGTTCAAAAGACTCTTCTAAGCTTTCGTTTACCTTTATCGTTTGAACTGTCTCAGCTTCTAATTTCTTTGCAAAAAATTCATTAAAAAATTGGGGTTTAAGCACCCTTTGAGCATAGTCCTTTGCTGCTCGAATTCCTGCTTGTGTTCCTTCTTCTTCCCCGCGGGATTGGTCTGCAGTTGAAGCATATCCTTGTTCATAACCATCATTATAGCCCTGAACCTCTGCGCGAACTGTGGCCCAAAGTTTTGCTTGGGCATTGGCCAAATTCAGCCCCATATCTGTACCCAAAGAGTCTGCTCGCTGTTGAACATAGGCATTTCCATCTTTAACAGCAAGCTTATAGGCAATGTCAGTTTGACTGGCCCCAATTTGTTTTGCCTGGCTAAGTTTTTCATTGTATTGGTTGAGACGAGAGAGATAATTTTCATACTCAATATCTCTTTGAGCAACTCTTTGTGTTTGTTGGGAAGTAAGCTCATTTATATCACGACTAAGAAATTTTATCTTATCTTGAGTTAAGACTAAGTCTCTCTCTAGTTGAGCAAGTTGATCTGTATTAAGAGAAATGGTTCTTTCAAGTTGTGGCGTTTGTTGATCGATTTGGATGACTTCAGAATTGGCCCGACTGAGATTATCTTGATGTGCTAAGATATCTTGATCAAGGACACGAATTTCTTGTGTAAGCTGTCGCATATGGGCAAGAAGTCTTTCTTTTTTTCTTGATTCTCTGGCCAAGTCTTGTCTTGCATTTTGAAGTCTATTTTGTACTCGGTTTGATTCTTGAGCGACTTTATCTAATTGTGAAGTCGCTTCAGCTGTTTTTGTTTCAGCGTTTCCTACCTCAGTTTTCTTCGTTGCAATGAGAGCTTTTTTTGTTTTTAAAGAGGCCTCGCTTGATTTAATTCTTTGAGGCAGTTTTTGTTTTTGCTGCTTAAGTTTAGCTATTTGTGACTCAAGACTCTGCTCTTGAGATTTAAGTTGATTTAATTGTTTTTGAGTTCTTGTTATTTGCGTCTTTTTTGCATCTAGGTCTTTTGCTTTTTGTGCGACTTTTGCTCTTAGTTCTCTAATAGCAGGGTTTGAGCGGTCTTCTTGCATTAATTTTTTGAGTTGTTCTTGTAGTTTAGACAATTGTACTTTAAGCTTTTCTTTTTGTGTCTTCTGTCTTTCTAATTGAGATGTTTTTTTGTTAATTTTTGCAGGAAGTTCTGAGAGGTTATTTTCTTTTTGAGTGATTTTTTCGTCAAGAGTAGCTAATTGTTCTTTTAGCCCTTTTATTGCTTCAGCTAAGTTTTTTCGTTCACGCTGTAGAGATTGGAGCTCAGACCTTAAACTTGAGCTCACTTTTTTGGCTCTATTGACACGTCTTCTGGCCTGTTTGACTTCAGTATTAATTTTTTCTAGCCTTGTCTGGAGTCGATTAACTCTTGTGATGTAAGGAGTAAGACGTCTTTCTTCTGAGATGATTTGTCTTTCAGTCTGATTTCTTTGTCGTTCAAGTGAATTAATATCTCGATTAAGCGTGGCCAAGATATTATCTAGTCTGTCTATATAGTCAATTAAATCACTTCTTCGTTGATTATTATTTTGGATTTGTGTTCTTAACTCTTCATTATCCGCTTCAAGTTTTTGAATATTATTGTAAAAATTCGCTTCTTGATTATAGTTCCATTCTAATTCTTGTTTAGCATCTTCAAGTTTTTGTGTAATGACATCTACCTGAGACGAGAGTCTTTCATATTTTACTTTATAGGGAGGATAATTGATTTCATCTGGTAAGGATGAATAAACCTTTGAGGAGAATAAAGTTATAAGTAATGGAATTATAATTTTCTGTTTTTTCATGAAAAACCCCTTTGTCATGCTATTTTAGTCTTATAGATAATTTTGGGATTTGAATCAATATTCAAGCACTAATGAAAGTATTTATTACAATTATTGGTGTCCTTTAGGGACTTCAAGTGTCAAATTGCTCCAAGTTTCAGAAGAGTTTTTCACTAATCTTTATCGAAAGATTATATAAGAGGGAGTAGAACTTATTTTCTTTTCCATCATCTTTGTTAAGATCATCAATCAATTGTGTGAAATGTTCTTGTTTATCAAAAATATGGTCTTGCCAATACTCTCTATATTGCTGAACTCTTTCAAGCTCAGACTTATCGAGCCAAACTCCATGTTCATTTGGACAACTATCTATAATAACTCCAGAGTCACCGGTATAGTTAATTGACTTTAAAGCGGTTTGGCATTTAGGGCATTGAAGTTCTGTTTGTGTTTCTTTTTGAGGAACACCTTTAAAAGCTTGAGATATGGTATTTTTTATTTGATCTTGCGTAAAGTTGGTTACTCTATTTTGGATGATTTGCTGTATTTCCCCCTGATCAAGCCAGACGCCATAACAGCTTTGACATTGATCAATTTCAACCGTTTCATATTCTTTTTTTGTGAAATTTGGCTTTTGGCAACGAGGACAAATCATAAAAATCCTTTATTTTGTAAAAATAATATAGTCTGCATAAGCACCATATTCTTGATGCCCATTAATATAATTTTCTTTTTGAGGGTCCTCGTGGAGGACAAATTTAAAAGTGACAATAGGGTCATTTGTAAGAAGTTTCAATCTTTCAACTGTTCCTTGGAAAAAATCTGTATGAAATGAGCCAATAATGGCATAAGTTCTGTCAGATGATGACTTATTAAGTTGTTGTGCCATAACTGAATCTGTAAGGCATTGAGCTGTAAAATAAGCTTCGAGTTTATTTGCAGGGACGTGGTTGCCCATCGCTGCTTGAAAGCGTTTATAATAACTTGCACCACCATTGTAATGGAAGTCGGGGACGAGCTGAGGGTCAATTGAACCTAGGCCGTCTTGGATAACTTTTTGTTTAATTGAGCGAGAAATATTTAAGGCCCTTAGGTGAGAATGAGGAGAGTGTAAAATTTCTATAATCGGGGCATAGGCTAAATTTGATTTTCCAGCTGTTTGAATAAGAAACTGTTGAGTGCTAATTTCTCGCTCTCTTAGTTGTAAGAGCTTTGTATTAATATAATTTTGCTCTGGATGATTAAGAAATTCCCAAGCCAGATCAAAATTGTTCGATGATGATTTTTGTAATGATCTAATAAGTTGAGCCTGAGCGTTTTGAATGGGCTTTTGTGCATGAAATTCACCCAGAATAAAAAAACCTTGAGCTGGTAGATACTGTGGGATTTCATCGATCGTAATAAATTTCTGATTTTTAGTGTCATAGATTTCAGAGATTGATGCACAGCTTAGAGTTGAGAGAATAAAGGATAGTAAAAGAATTTGTATTTTCATACATTATTTATACAAAGAGTTATGATATTTTGCAAAAAATAGTTATTTAGCAATCACAACTGGTAGAAAAGACATCATTTGTTTTGAAGCATTTTTCTTTTTGCTGAGCAAAACAATTTTTGATATTTAGATAAATTTGTTCACATTCAACTATCGATAGATATTGATGGAAGACTTGTTCGTGATGATCATTGCGAAATTGGATGTTTTGAATGAAGTCTTGACAGTTTAATTGACCATAATGATTTGGAGGAGAGGTTAAGTCTAGGTCAAAATTGTAATCAAAGCCCTCTCTGAGCTTCATTTGCTTCACACTGAACCCTTGGGCCATGGCCGAAATGGATAAACAAGTAATTAAGAGTAAGAATATTTTTTTCATAATTCTTTATCGTCATTTTCTTTGTAAAGACCTAGTGATGAATTCAAAGTGGAAAAGTTTTCACTTACGCAGACTTTTTAGATAAAACTTTATTTTTTGAAAAACTGTTTTCTTTGGATAAACTTTGATCCATTTTTTATGATCTTTTTCTTTAATTGTTGTAATGTATTTTTCTTTTTCTAGTTGGGAGAGCTCTTTAAGTAAGTCTTCATAAGTTAAGTCCTTATTAAGCATAAGAAAGTCTTTGTCCAAATCTAAAAAAATCATATCTAGACCCATAGGTTCAAAAAATGACAATGTCTTTAGTAATTCGTCTTTAAGGGATCTGTCCGACTTGTCATTTTTCATGGGCGTATCCTACTGCTAAAGCGAAAGCTTTAATAGTACGAGCGCGTTATAATTAAATTAAAGAGTTGGTATGAACAGCGAGGACTGAGCAGGATGCATGAGCAATGATTTTATCATCAAAAGTGCCTCTAATTGAATTGAGCAAGGTATGATCACTGCTACCAAGGATTAGTAAGTCATAGTCACATGTTTGTTCAAGGATTGATACTGTTTCACTTTTACCAATGATGACTTTAGTCTTATTTTGTGAATTAAGTTTTGAGCCAAGCTCCTTTAGGAAGTTTGTTTCATAGTATTTTTTTTCATCTGAGTCAGTTTCGTAAGCGAAGCGAGTGAGGGTAATATCTGCCCAAAAAACTCCTGCCAGATAGTCTGCTGTACTTAAAACAAGTTTGTCATTTTTATCATTGTTAATAAGTACCATAATTTTTCTTATATATCTTATACCTGCATCTCTAAAAGTAGCGAGATTACACCTAAGATGTGACTTTAGCCATCCTATTGGATTATGTAAGGTAAAAGCCCCGCGACTGCGTCCTCCCCATTCTATGAGGAGCCATTTACAATCAACACGTTGACTTATTTCAAAAACTGTTCGACCAACATCATGGCTAGGAACTGGGTCAAAAGTAATTGACTCATTTTTTTCATTGGCCATGGCAATGATTCTACGCCTAAGTGAGCGCATTCCAGCTGGCTCTTCCAAGATATCGTGAAGGTCTGTTTGTTCTGGAAGCTCAATAATTTGGGCCACCTCAATATGTGTGTGTTCTGCCAATGCTGTTCCCATCTCAATCAACATATCTGGAGAGCGTTCTCGTCCAAAAAGGCCGACAACTACCTGAGCATCTCCACTTACATCATAGGAGCAAAAGCCTTGAATATCTTCTTCTACTGACTTTTTTTGGATTAAATCTTGTCTTTTTCCTCGAATTCCCAAAACACCTTTTCGAGTTGTTTTTTTCCTTGAGTAAAAAATAAATAAAAGAACGCCAGGAATGGCATTAACAAAGCGGCACCTGAAATAATTCCAAAGACTTGGATGAAGGGATACAATGGGGATTTATAATTAGGCTTATACCATTGAGCTCTTGATTCCCTTAAAACAATTACTGAGCAATTAACACCCATATAGCCTAATATCATAAATGCGGAGGCAAGTTTGGCTATTTTTGCTACATCCATTGTTAAAAGGACAACAGCAATAATAACCCCAGATAAAAGAATACTGAGAATAGGAGTAATAAATCTTTTGTGAAGCTTACCTAAAAAGGCAGGGACTAAGTTATCGCGTGCCATCGCAAATGGAAATCTTGAACCAGCTAAAATACCTGCGTTAGAGGTATTAATCATAGTTAATGTTGCTACGACACAGATAAAGCCCCCAAGAACTGAGCCTCCTATATCTACAGCAAGTCTATAAAGAGGCTTTATTTCTCCCTGAATTTGTGAATAATGATAATTCCCGGCAAGAATTAAACTGACAGAACAGTAAATAAAAGTGACCAAAATTAAGGAAAGAATTATACCTTTAGGTATATTTCTTTCTGGTTCTTTAATTTCTTCTGCAATCGCAGCAATTTTAGTGACACCTGAAAAAGAAACAAAAACTAATCCTGTCGCCTCAAAAAAACCTTTAAAGCCATGGGGAAGTAAAGGAATGAGGTTGTCAGTACTCCAAGTGGGAATGGCCATAAATGAGAGAACAGATAGACTGATTATAGTAACAAAGAGAATGACTGTAAGAAAATTAGAGACTTTTCCTACGCCAAAAATATTCAAAAGAACAATGCAAACTAAAAAGGTTAAGACTGTAGGTAGAAGAGGAAAGCTTGAAAAGACAGAAAAATAAGCTCCTATACCTATGAGTGAGAAGGCCGCTTTAAGTAAAATAGAAAGAAAAAGCCCAAGGCCTCCTACTGTTCCGGCCAGAGGACCGAAGGTTCTTTCTAAATAAACATAAGTCCCACCACTTGTTGGCATTGCTGTTGCGAGTTCTGCCTTACTAAGTGCTGCTGGTAAAATACAAAGAGTTGAAGCCAGAAAGGCTAAATAAATAGAAGGACCAGTAATACTAAAACCAATCCCAGGAAGAACAAATATTCCAGAACCAATCATGGAACTAATGCTGATCGTTACAACAGCAAATAAACCAAGTCTTCTTTCTAAACTAGGCATTATTTGTCTCCATTTTGACTATCTTTCCAACTTTGAAGTTTAGCTTTTAATGCAACAAAAACATTGGGAGAGGTTTTTTCACCTAAGATTTTTCTATCGATTAAAGCCTTTTCAATAATTTGGACTTTTAATTGATATTCTTCATTCTCAGGGTTTTTATGGGCCATTTGTTGATAACAAATAAGATAATCCTGTAATGCATCATTACTTAACTCTTTAATTTTAGGCATAGACTCCCTTATTTATTTTTAAAAAAAATTGTATAGAATAAGTTGGAGCTTGTTAAGGTATTTTTTCTCTCGCAGTAATTTTGGTAGGTCAATTTATGGAGATTAAAACTGAGGGTTTTCGATAAAACGTGACCATTTAATAGTCTGATTTTGTTCTTGTGTATCCCTTTCACCAGAAAGAATTGCTTCCACATAAGTTAAGTTACTAAGAGTTCTCGCCGGCGCACGATTATATCGATATTGCGCGTTCGATTTAAGTAATTGACCAGAGTTTGACTCAATATAATGTCTGAGCATGAAAACCTTGCGAATATTCCAGTTGTGAGGATCTAAGTTGGTATTAAATTGTTTATTAAAAGCATCAATATCATTATAAGCTTGAATGACATATCCCTGTCCGCCATTATAAGCAGATAATGCTTTTCGCCATAAGTCTCTGTGGTTTGCATCTAAAGATGAAAAGTGCGCAACATTATGAGGGGGTAGAGTATTATTAACTAGTTTGTACTTTTCTTTTAAGGTTTTTATAGCAGCTTTAAGATTTGTATAAGGATTCTCAAGACAATTAGTATTGGTAATACTACTAGGCTTATCGCCACATCTTTGAATCTCGGGAACAGTATTTGTATTAAGTTGAAAGACTCCAACACTCTGAGTGCCATTGAACTCTTGATGGGAGAGGTTACATCGACCTGAGGATTCTTGGGTCATGAGACCTAAAAGCATATCAAGAGGAATATTATTTTTGAGGGCCTGTTGTTTAAGTTCATGATAGAAGGCATTAAAGCTAATAGGAGAGCAGGTTCGGTTAAAGTTTTGTATGATGGCATCAGTGTTAAGTCTATTTGCATAATCGAGATCTGCTTTATCTGAAATTTTTTTCATGACATGTTCTAGAATATTTTGGGTTTGAGAGTTAAGGCGCTCAAGCAATTCTAGCTCTAAGGGAGTCGTTTGCTCTTTTTTACAGACGTAATTATCTTGCTCAAGTCCACTGATCTGTTGTTGGTCGGAGCTTTTTGGAGCTAAGTTTTCAACGGTTTGTTTTTCTAAAAAAGGTGTTTCGTCGGTGGTGATCAGTTCCAAGCCTCGTTTTTTAGCTAATGATCTTAGACTTACCCAGCCTTCGTCTTGGGTTTGATTAACGATAACAGGAACAAAAAAATCTCTTTTAATTCGTTGTGAATTAAAGCTTTTGAAGCTCTTTAAAGGAAGAGACTTTGAATTTGCTAACCAATTTAAAACGGCTATTTCATTTTTTTTGTCTCCCTTAAAGTGTTTATCAACAAACTCATCTGGAATTGTGACGATTGTTCCTGCTTGTAAGGTTTTGTCTGGAATAAAACCATTAAGGGTTTCATTTCTAAGGTTTCTTCCATCTTTAATTTTTAAAGTTAAAGCAAATGAAGGAAGAATAAATAATATGGTTAAAGCTAAAGAAAAACTTCTTGTTAACTCAGATTTTTTCATAGGTATCTCCTCGGTCTCCTTTAGTATTTTCTTTAATTGATAATACGCAATTTATTGAAATTATTAACTTTAAAGAAAAGTCTTATTAAAAAGTCTATTTTGTCCGATAAGGTCACCATGAAAAAACTGTATTATTTTCAACGCATCTTAGTTTTATTTTTAATCTCTTTTTTGAGTACGAATTTCGTGTACGCTAAAGAAAATAAAATAACGGCTAAAGATTTTAATAAAACATCCTTTAATAAAATGCAACGAATCCGGTTTGCCTATATAGAATTTTTAAAAAAGGTTGAGCAAACTCAACAATTTGGCAACTATCAAGGAGAAAAATTTTCATTTCTTTATAAGTACCAAAATAATATAAAAAGCTTCACTAAAATTTATTCTGCCTATGCTGCTGATGGAGATGTTTGTTTTTTTGGGGGATGGCCTTCAATTGAGAAAAGTCAAATATGTGAAGCCCCTTGGAAGCATACAACAAATGCAAAAGTTTTATCATACGGAGATGTTTATTCCGAGTCTAATGCTTGTGGGTCGCCTTCTCAATTTAGGTGTAATCCCGTTCTTTTTGGGGCTCCAAATGAAAATGTTTCGGCCAATGAAAAAGGCATAAGTATTAATCTTAATCCATCTAATGGTAAGGATAAAGGTTATTGTATTGAAACCTCTGGGACATATGTGGAGTTAACTCAAAAATGTGTGGATGCTTCACACAAATCAGTTGAAAAACTGATTTCTGATTATCAAGCACAAAATGATGAGGGCAATAAAAAAAGAGAACAACTTGTTAAATTCCACGAGTCTATTTTTGGATCAGATGGAAAATCAGGTTTTTGTGCTCGCTTCAGAACTCAAAAGGGCGAAGTTTATGATGCTTGTGACGATTTGCACAGACGCCTTCAAGAGCTTGGTCTTCCTTTGGAAGGTGAACAAACATTAAATACGAATGTGCCAGAAGATCAAGTTGTGACATCTGTAAATACGAGCACGCAACCGGTTCCAACTGAACAAATAGCTGTCCCAGGGCCAGTAAGATCAAATCAAAATTTAAATAGAGGGTTAAGTGTATTGAATGCTTGTCAGGACTATTTAAATGAATCTTCAGCTGACGATATAAAGGGAAGAGCTATTATTCAAAGGCTTCATGGAGGGTTAGCAAGTTGTCTACCGGGTCATACATTAGAAGACATTGCACCACTAACAGACTCTAGCTTAGAAGAAGTTAATGATAATTTTGATAAAATTAATTATCTTTCAGAGCTAAATTTAGAAAATTTTAAAACAATTATTTCAGCACTTATGAGTGCTGAAATAAGTTATTTATATAAAGATGGAGAGTTCCCTCAGGAGTCTTTACCTTTAGACGATCCCAAAAAATTTAAAGATAAGCTTAAGGAGAGTTTCCCAAACATTACTGAGCAAAGATATTCACAAGCCTTTGATGAAGTTTATTCTCAAATTATAGCTAGAAAAAATCAAATTCCAAAACAGCGCTATGAAGATGTGATGCAACCCTTTGAAGCTCTTGCGGATAATAATCCAGACTCGGTTAATAAAACTTGTGGAGCTATTCACGAAGAATATAAAAAACTTTTCCCAGAAAGTATCGATTATTCTCCAAGAGGAAGAGGACTTTCACGTTATACGCGAGCTGGAAAAAAGAAAGCTCAAGACAAACAAAAATTTCTCTTAGAAAAAAGAGCTCTCTTAAGAGAGAAAATTAACAAAACTTATTATGGAACTCAGGTTGGCTTTTTAATGGCAACAGAACATTTTAAGAAGTATGTGATGGACCCTAGTGAAGACTTTGTGCAAAATTGTATTGATAACAAAGAGCATATGATAATTAAGCCAAATGTTCAAAAAGAAAACTATCAAGCAGCGCTTGTAGATGCAAGAAAAAAACTTTTAAACTCGTTATCTGATTTGGGTAATGGAGAGAATTTTTTAGGAATTTCAACCACTCGTGCAATTGATAATGATATTGATGATTATATTAAAACTGATAGTTCCTTAATTTTAAAATCTATTTTACAGGCAAAAGAAAATGAGCAAGAAGATTTGGCTAAATTTCTTTGTTATCGGGCAAAAGAGATTTATGATGAAGATGAATTTGTCCAAAAAGGTATGATCTTAACAGGTGGAGTTGTCTCTTTTGCTGGCCTTATTCTGTCTCCTTTTGGAGGAGGCTTACTTATTCCTGCGGGTGGGGGAATCATGGCCGCTGGAGCTGGTATTGATGGAACAAAAAGTTTATTAGAGCAAGCAAGAATAGAGCGGGCAGTGACTCGTCAAACTTCTGGAAGTGCAACAGATTATACTGATACAACAAGGCGTTTAGAACAAGATCAACAAAATGCAGTTATTAACTTAGTTACAGGAACACTTATGGGAGGAGTTAAAATTCCAATGGCCACAACGGTCAGACCTACAGTTCGTCCTTATGTTAATCGCTTACCGGCTCCAAATAGACAACAAGGGCTCCCTGCACCTACTAATACACCACGATTGCCCGCACCGAGTAGGCAACAAGCACTTCCTGCACCTACTAATACACCACGATTACCCGCACCGAGTAGGCAACAAGGGCTCCCTGCACCTACTAATACACCACGATTGCCCGCACCGAGTAGGCAACAAGCAC
>LULL01000274.1_pt1 | contig 28453 bp, 25 predicted proteins | sample 728161 | NCBI WGS metagenome assembly LULL01 (sample SAMN03860290, study PRJNA289734) | marine metagenome | biome: seawater column; feature: ocean; material: water; isolation source: Red Sea water column Station 149 - depth 500m | place: Saudi Arabia: Red Sea | collected 2011-10-15 | depth 500 m
GTTAACAGTATTATTCCAGTTCATTCCATTACGTATATACTCACCTAGTTTTCCTATAGCATCAATACTTAATGAAAATGTAACACAATCAAACTTTGCTAAAAGATCAGGGATATAATGCCCCTTGTAATATAAGGTAGAGAAATTTGTATTAATAATAAGGTGAATATTAGTCATTTTATTAGTAATTAAATGGCATATAAGATTAAAAAAGTCTTTACTTAATAAAGGTTCTCCTCCAGCAAAATAGAGAATTTTAATTGATGTTGGAAAGTTTTTGAGAAAACTATTAAAAATTTTATCATCTTTAAAGGCCCTTATTTTCTTCTCTGGAAGAGGATTATCTAAGTGTTTTGCGTCCTTATACCAACTAGTACTTAAAAAGGGATTACAAATTCTGCATGAAAAATTACAAATATTATCAAACCTAAGGCTAAGATAAGTTAGTTTTTTTTCATTTTTGTGACTAACTTCTGGAAATTGTCTTATTGAGGCCTCTCGGGTACTAATTTGGCCCAGTTTTTCGGCTTTACAGCATAAGTAGCATTCATCTGGCAGTTCATTTGAGTTAGAGAACTTTTTTATAAAGTTATTATTATTTTCAGATTCTAAAATTTCTTCAAAACTTAATTTTTGGATACTTCCTAAGGGAGAGAAGTCAATTGTGTTGCAGCAACTATAGACGTTGCCAGAGGGTTCGAGTGAGAGATGTGTGAATGGTAATGGACAAAATTTGTTCATAGTTAAATCGATTATATCTCAAGTCCTAGGATGTAGACAATTATTTTGACACTTATAGCGTTCTTTGTGTTTAATGATATATAAATAATTAGGTGGTAAGTGTTTTTTAATTCAATATATTTTTATATAGCATTAATCTTATTATGGATTGTTTTTAGGATATTTCCAAAGAACGCTCGTATGAGCTATCTCTTATTCATATCCTATACGCTTTATGCAATTTGGGATTATCGTTTTTTAAGTTTATTGATTATTAGTACGTTGACAGACTATTTTTGTGCAAAAAAAATATATGAACAAAAATCATCAAAAAAAAGATATCTTTATCTCAGTATTGGCATAAATCTTTTAATGTTATGTTTATTTAAATACTTTAACTTCTTTCTTGAAAGTTTAAACAACCTACTCTACTTTATTGGTGCGGAGTCAAGCTTTGAGCTTTTTGCAATAGTCTTTCCTTTGGGAATTTCTTTTTATACATTTCAAACAATGAGCTACACCATAGATGTCTATAGAGGAACTCTCACGCCGAGTAAAAAATTCATTCCTTATGCACTATATGTCTCATATTTTCCACAATTAGTTGCAGGGCCAATTGAGCGAGCTGGAAACTTGTTACCTCAAATTAATAAGCTAAATGAGCCAAGGCCAATAAATGTTACATATGCATTTAATTTGATTTTGTGGGGATTGGTAAAAAAAATTGTAATAGCAGACAATTTAGCACCAATTGTAGACTATGTTTTTAACGATCTGAAAAGCTTTGATGTCATTACTATTGTTTTTGCTACATTTATTTTCTCAATTCAACTCTATTGTGACTTTTCGGCTTACTCACATATAGCGAGAGGAGTTTCAGAGCTCTTTGGAATCAGACTCTCTGTAAATTTTAATTTTCCTTTGTTTAGTAAAAATGCCAATGAGTTTTGGTCAAGATGGCATATAACTTTAATAAAGTGGATAAGAGATTATTTGTATAAATATTTTGAAAATATAGGATTAAAGAAGCGCTCAAGAACACTCACATATCTCCTTGTGTTTTCTATTATTGGTTTGTGGCATGGGGCAAGTTGGAGCTTTGTATGGTTTGGTTTGTACTCGGGAATAATATTTTCAATTTACCGGTACTATGAGTTTAAGACAAAAAATGATTATATTGATAAAATATCAATAAGTTTGTTGACGTATTTTTTGCATTTGATCTCTTTGTTGGGATGTTTTTTCTTATTTCGGGCCACAAGTCTTGATGCCATTATCTATCTTTTTAGCTCTCCCCTTCTTATTATAGATAATTTGAATTTTTTAAGTGGAAGCTTTTTTTATGCTTTAATTTTTATTTTTCCTTTTTTAATAATAGAGACAAAAGCTTTTTTACAAAAAGACCTTTCTTATTTAAGTGTAAAGAATGATCTTTTGAGAATCATCCTTTATTTTGTTCTTATTGCTTATATTGTTTTGTTGGGTGTATGGAGTAAAAATCAATTTGTATATTTTAGGTTTTAAATGAAAATAGTAATGGGTTTAGGTTTTTTATTTGTACTTACGAATATTGTTGTTAAACAATTTAGTGCTTTCGACTTTATAAGTGAGTATAATTTCAAAAAAAGTGAGAAAGGGCATATCACTCACCTTCTTGAATATAAAAAACAAATTAAAAAAGAAATAAATTATTTGAATTATATTCCAATTGGTTCAAGCCAAGTGAAAAATATTTTCGAAGGCTTTCCTCATTTAAGTCTCCCCTCATTAACACCTTTAGACTTATGGATATTGCGAAATAAAATGCTTGCTAAGATTAAAAATCAAAATATTATTTTTTATACTGGTTTGCATGATTTTATTCGACTCAATCCCCCAAGTTATTATAGCTACTTGCCGACGAAGGGACTAGAAGGGGCAGTAGAGTCATTATTGCTTATAAAAAATGTGTATGGGTGGCGTGCGTTAAAGGAAGAGATATTTAATATTATTTTGAAAGAAGTAATGCCGCTATTTGAAAGTCGAAATGAGTTAAAGGCGATGATAAAGTCATTCACAGGCTATCCTATCAAAGAAACAAAAGCGAAAAAGCATACTTGGAAGCCTTTGGTTTCTGATAGGCATTTAGGAATGCTCAATCTTCAAGCTTTTATAAATGTTTTAAAGTACTTACGCCAAAATGGTAATAAGGTTTATATATTTGAAGCAAAAATAAAAGAGTCGGTAAGAGTTTCGATGAAAAAAGAAATATCTCTATTAAAACAGAAGATACGCGATATAAGCCATGATCATGTACACCTAATTGAACACGACTTTAAAGAAATTTCTGATGACTCCTTTATCGATGATATTCATATTAAGGAAAATATAGGTATTCTTGTCCATAAAAAGATGTTGTCCTTGATTCAAGAAAAGTATGAAATTAATATAAAAATGAACGAACCAAATACAGAGAAAGAGAAAATTTAAAATGAGTTTACCAACAGTTGTAGAAATTGAAATTAATAGTGACTGTAATATGGCATGTTCTTATTGTCCAAACTCCCTTGCTAAAAGAGTTGAAGAAGGACAGATGAGTGACCATCTGTTTGAGAAAATTTTAAATGACTTAAAAAATGCTGGGTATACAGGTAAAATCGCCTTTGACTTCTATAATGAACCAACTTTGGCCAAAAACTTTTCTCAAAGAGTAAAAAGAGTTAAAGAAGTTCTGCCATTTTCTTTTTTAGAGATTTATTCTAATGGAACAAGGTTAAATAGCAAAAATGCTGTGCTTGATTTTATTAAGCTTGGTATTGATAAGTTTATAATTACAAAGCACGAAGGAATTAAAAAATTAGCATTTGAAAAAATTTATGATGACCTAAGTCTTCAGGAAAAAGCTCATTTTGAGCTTAGGGGATTTGAGTCCTTAACATTAACTAATAGGGGGGGAAGCTTAGAGCATATAGAAAAAAAACAAAGTCAGCTGCCTTGTTATATCCCTGATCTGGTTATGACAATTACTGTAAAAGGAAAGGTTTTGCCATGCTTTGAGGACTTTTATCAATCTCAGGAAATGGGAGATGTTGGCAAGGAAAGTCTTATTGATATATGGAATAGTAAGCGATACAAAGAGTTTAGAAGAAAGTTGAGGGAAGGAAAGCGTAGTGAATTCAAAATTTGTAAAAACTGTAATCGTATTAGTGAAAGTATGAAACTACAAAGTGAAAAACATCTAATTGGTGACGATGAAATAGCAGCTGTTGAAAAGGTTTTAAGATCTGGAAGACTATACCGCTATCATGATGAAAGCGAATGTGAGGCGTTTGAGAAAGCGTTTGCTAGCTATATCGGAGTGAAGCATGCTGTCCTTGTTAATAGTGGCACAAATGCTTTAGTCGCAGCGCTGATGGCCAGTGGAGTTGGACCTGGAGATGAAGTCATTATTCCTGCTTATACTTTTGCAGCAACAGCAAATGCTGTATTGAATGTTGGTGCCATTCCTGTTGTTGTTAATATTAATGAAAGACTAACGCTTGATTTATTAGAACTTGAGCGGGCCGTAACAGATCAAACAAAGGCCATAATACCAGTTCATATGGATGGTAAGTCTGCAGAAATTAAAGAAATGATAAGTTGGGCGAAACTTCATAATATTATTCTTATCGAAGATGTGGCACAAGCAATGGGAGCTTCATATCAAGAAAAAAAATTGGGGAGTTTTGGTGACTTTGGTTGTTTCTCTCTTAATGTTGATAAAGTTCTAACAACTGGTGAAGGGGGAGTTGTTGTGACAAACTCAACAGAGCAATATAAAAAATTATTGTGTTTATCAGATAATGGTCTTCCCTATGGAGAATTCGAAGAAAAGTATTTTTCAGATTTTTCACCATTTGTTGGGGTGTCTATGCGAGTGAGTGAAATAACTGGTACTTTGGCCAGAATACAGCTTAAAAAGATTCAATATATTTTAAGTCTTTATAAAGAGAGAAAAGAGGCATTTGAAAAAGAATTGAATGGTGCTAAGAACTTTTGTATACAAAGAGCATATAACAAAGAAGGGGAGTGTGGCTTAAGACTTTATTTAGAATTTAAGTCAAATGAGTCTTGTCAATCTTTTGGCCGAGTTATGCGTGACCAAAAGATATTGTGTTATCCTCCTTATATTCGTAGGGCACATGTCGCCTGGAAATGGAATAAATTGTTAGGGGAGAATTCTGAGATTGATAGAAGAAGAAACTCTTTTCACTTAACAAACAAAAAATATAATTATCACAAAGTTCATTTTTTGAAGTCGATTGATCATTCTTTAAAAATTCTCATTATAGACATTGATATTACAAAATCTATGGAATATTACGCTAAAATAATTAGTAAAATTAAGCAAATTGATGAGGAGTTCACTCATGAACTTTGAGATGGTTTTTGATTCAGATAAAGGTTTTAGAAAAGAAGAGCTAAAAAATATTGCCTTTGTTTCAGAACATAATGTGTTAGTTGAAATTAAATATGTTGGAATTTGTGGAAGTGACTTCTTCTATATGAATAAATATAGGGGAGAAAACTTAAGACTTGGCCATGAGTGGGTAGGGGTTGTAAAAGAATCAAACTCTTTGAATTTTAGTATAGGTGATATGGTGACAAGTACGGCGACGTGGGGCTGTGGTAAATGTGCAGAGTGTTTGATTGAAAATGAAAACCAGTGCTTAGACAATATTGTTCTAGGTTCTGAAAAAATCGGAATGTTGCGCACTCAATGTGTTATAGATGAAAAAAATCTTATTTTGTTGGAAGGTTTTACTCTTAAGTCAGCAGCTTTGTTAGAAGTGGCGGCAGTTGGTCATAAAATCGCCTGCAAAGCGAAGATTGAAGGGGATGATATCCTGATTTTGGGGGCGGGTCCTGTTGGTCTGTTAAGTGCAATAAGTTTAAAAGAGCAGGGATTAGATCCTTTGCTAATTGATGTTGAGCCTAATCGTGTTGAAAGAGCAAAAAAATTAGGAATAAGAGCAAAAATTTTAGGTGAAACTTTACTCTTAAAGACTAAATATGATGTTGTTGTCGATTGCACAGGAGATTCAAACGAGAAGATTGGAGGATGGAAGTATCTTCCTTATTTTGTAAGGCCAGGTTCTTATTGCTTGATTGTAGGACACTATGAAAAGGCATGTCAGTTTGACTCTCATTTGTTTGGTAAGTTTGCTCTTCGCGTTGAGTGGCTTAAGGGCATTTCTGGAAATGAATATAAAAACTCAATAACGTTTTGGCGAGGGCGACTGGAGAATTATACAAATGATCTAATTACTGGATATTTCAAGCTTGAAGACGTTTCTGAAGCATATAAATTTGCAAGTAATCTAAAAAAATCATTAAAAACCTTAGTTGAACTTTAAAAAAAACATTAAAAGGATTCCACCTTTATATTATCTTAACAGTTTCGGTCTAGGCTATGTCTATAGACGAAAGTTTTATGTTAATTGAATTTATGTTAATCAATGCTCAACTAAAGAAGGTGTAATATGCAAGAAGCCACAGAAAATCTTTATAGTATACAATTTGTTTCTAATGTTACAGGGATTAACCCTCACACGATTCGGGCCTGGGAGAAAAGGTATGGAGCAACTACACCGGTAAGGGATAAAAATGGGCGTAGATTGTATTCTGACTTGGAGATTCAGCGATTGGATGTTCTGCAGAAATTGGTAAGTTATGGCAATAGCATTTCTGATATTGCTAAGCTTAAAAAAAACGAGCTTGAAAAGGTTTTAGAAAAATATTCTTTGCAAGAGTCAAAAGAACTTGAGCTATCTTCTCCGCGCTTGAATATTAATGAAACATTGCAGAATATTTATATGAGTATTAACTTTTTCAAGTTAGATGTACTTGGACACGAATTACAAAAAGCAGCTAATGCTTTGAGTGCCATTGACTTTGCACTTGAAATTGTTAATCCCTTAATTTCTGAGATTAGAAAGCTTAAGGGTGAGGGAAAGATGGAGTCTGAAAAAAGGGAGCAGATCTATCTTATTATTAAATCACATCTTACCAAAAAGATTTATACAATAAATTATACTAGTGCAAAAAGAAGAAAAGTTCTGGTAGCGAGTGCTCCAGGGCAACTTAACGAACTTGGTGCTATGGTTGCTGCAGTCATCTTTTTAAATAAACAATTTGAAGTGGAGTATTTAGGTGGCAATGTAAGGGCCAATATTTTAGGAAAACTGAGTCAGCAATTTAAATCTGAATATATTTTTGTTGGATTAAATTATAGTCATGATATGACAATGCCTCTAGCTGAAAAAGAGAAGTATCTTGAAGAGTTAGGTTTGTGCTTTTACGAAAATACTGAAGTTCTAGTGGGGGCTTATGATTATTGTTTTCAATTACCAAGTGAAAACATGCTTTGCTTTAATGACTTCAGGAATCTTATATCTCACATTGCAAAAAAATAAACATATGTTAAGAATATTTGTCTTTTTATCTAGTTTTTAAACATTTGTTAAATAAGTACTAGAAGAAAAAGCTCTATTGATACAAAAGCAATTGTAGATGCTTGTATCTTTATATAGCCTATAAGGACAGGGAGGTCTGGTGAAAAAGCTACTTGTAGGCTTGTTATTGATACTTGCTACTTATTCATATGGAAATATTTGTCTAAACATTTCTTTGCCGGAAACGGATAAATATGTTTTTCATAATGATATTTCAATTGAGACTGTTGATAATCTAAAGTTGTCCGCTAATCTTTTTATCCCAAAAACTAAGGCAGAAAATGGCCACCCTACAATAATCTTTGCCAACAGTTGGATGCTTGAAGAGCACGAATATTTACGCCAGTCTATAGAATTAGCAAAGAAGGGATATCAAGTTTTAAGTTATAGTTCTCGAGGTTGGGGATGTTCCGAAGGTAAAATTAATGTAATTGGACATAAAGATGTTTCAGATTTATCTAAAGTTATAGATTGGCTCTATGAAAATACTGATGTTGATAAGCAAAACATAGGAATTGCCGGTATTTCTTATGGTGGTGGACTAACGCTTATGGGTTTGGCGAAAGAGCCTAGGATAAAAACTGGATTTGCTATGAGTGCATGGGCCTCTTTGGAGGAGGCTTTATATGGAAATGACACTCCAAGATTATTTTGGGGAACTGTTTTAGTTTCTACTGGATTACTTTTGGGAGAAGTTGACTCAGATATTATCCATTTATTTAAAAGTCTAGTTAGGGGCGAAAATTTAGAGGAAGTTAGGCAATGGGCAGCAAAAAGAAGTCCAATTAATTATATTGAAAATATCAATAAAAGAGGGGCCCCTGTATATATATCAAATAATTTTGGGGATAATCTATTTCAACCAAATAACGTCATGAAGTTTTATGACAAATTAACAGTACCAAAAGTTCTTGACCTCAATCAGGGAACCCATGCTACGGGTGAGATAACGGGGTTATTTACACTAAGCAATTATACTTTTCAAAGATTACATCAATGGTTTGATTATTGGTTAAAAGGTCAGAAAGGAAACATAGCCTTAAATACGGTAAATATACAAACAGGAATTGAACACAAAAGAGAATCATACGATTCGATAGAACTAAAGAGTTTGAATGCTAAGACATATTATTTACATCCAAGAAAGCTCACCTCAGGAAAATTGAGTTCGGAAAAATATATGGGTGAAGATACTCAGGATACAGTTGTTAGTCTAACGGATAGTTTTGCTTCGACTGGAATACCTTTATTGTCAGCTTTGGTTAGTGGAAATTTTAAACTTCCAACTTATACTTTTTTACCTATAAGAACTTATCATGATAACGTTGCTTATTTCACAGATAGACTTAAAGAGAAAAAAGAAATACGAGGAATAGCTAACTTGAAAATAAACTTAGATTCTAAATCAAACTTTCAAGTCGTAGCTTACTTGTATGATGTTAATAAAATAGGTGCAGCAAAACTGATTACTCATGGTGTTTTCTCTGGAAGGCCAAGTGTTAACTCTCAAATAAGTTTTGATTTGGTTGCAACGGCTTATGATGTTCCTCAAGGACATAAATTGGCCTTAGTCGTCGATACTCAAGACAGTTTATATGCCCGTTCATCTTTAATCCCGTATCGTTTAAATTTTAATTATTTTGAAGATAAACAAATGCAATTAACTCTTAAAGTTAAGTAGAAAGTTTTTAAACCGCCCTACCAAATTGATGATAGAGAAAACTCAAACTTAGTAATGAACCTCTGGAGTGCTTTTAAAAGGGGGGGGTCCTTGAGGCGCTAGCCAGCAGTTATTTTAGAAGTCAATAATTTCAAATTTGAAATAAGATTTTCTGTTCAGACATCTAGAAGTTTAGAATAGTTACATTATAACAGCTTCTGTCTGTGAGTTTGAGTTTTCTCTTCTATCCCCACCGTAGTCGGGCGGTTAATAAAGCTTTAATTATAATAAGCCATCTCAAGGTTTTCGAGTTGGATAAATTCGTGAGTTAAGGTTTCTCTCTTAAGCATGATTTGGAAATCATTAGATTCAACAAAAGTTTTTAATTGATACCATTGTTGATTTGAAAGAACAATATTATCGATATCTGAGTCCTTCAATTCAGAAATATCTAGATCTAAATAATAGGAAAGGGCTAAGGCCATCAAGGGATCCATTCTTAAAACTTTTCCAACTTGCATATCATTTTCTTTCATTTTTTGAATAAGTTTATTATGTTGCCTTCTGATTTTAGAAAGATTATTAAAAATATGTCTTTGATTTTGTTGTAAGGCTGTAATATAAAGCTGCTTTTCGTTTTCAACCTCATTTTTTCTTTTTTTATTTTCAATTATAATTTTACCAATTTTTTCAGAAGCTGCTGAGCCAATACTAATGTTTTGTGTTGATTTATATGCTAATTTTTTTATTGAATTAACTTCTCTAGTTTCAGGTTTTATGGCCGTTTGTGAAGTTTGACTGAATTTTACAACCATTACAAAAATGGCCAATGCAAGTAGTGAAAAACTTATAACAAATTTTTTACTCATTACTGTGGCGAGTCCTTATAATCATATTCGATTTTAACTGTACTATATGCAGTAGGCGGATTATTAAGTTTAAGGCTTCGTTTTTGTGCATCATAGGTAAAGTCAGTGGTCTGACTTCCATCAACACTTACTTTAATTGTGCTCGCTATAATACTTCTCATACTGGCGAGTTGATAGCTTGATATTTGATTTGAGACACTTAAGCTTATATTGTCGAGAATAGGCTCAAATGATTCGGTAATATTGTAAAGTTTTGTTCCTGTCATCTCAACAGCTTTTTGATAGCGTTGATTATTATCTTTTGACGGGTGAATAATTGGATAGATTTTAACCTTTTCTGGCTTGTCTTTTAAGTTGGTAAACTTAGTTACCCATTCCTCAGCTGTACTACCAGATTGTTCGGGCTCATCACTGACAATAATATAGACTAGTAGTCGATCATTTCCACCAAACCAAGTTGGAGCTAAGTTATAAGATTTTTCCATTGAAAGATATGACTTTTCACGGCCAGAACCACTAAGAGACAGCACTAACTCCAACATTAACAGCTTTTTCAAATTCATTTCTGAAACTAGCAAAGTTAGACTCCGCTTTGGTACTACTTAAATCATAAATGTTTCCCATTGAGTTGGTTCTAAAGGGAATTGTTCCTGCCTGTGCGTTGTAAATATCTGTTGTTGTTATGGCCATATTAAAAGGAAATTTTGCCTTTCCAGCACTAATAAAGTTATTAATAAATGCTGAAAAATAAGTTTGAAGAGCAGCTTGTTCATCTCCCATCGAGCCAGAGTTATCGATAACCCATACAATATCTGCACCATTGAGGGTATTCACATTTTGAGTAAAGGATTCAACACCATATTTAATAGGAAGATTTACATTTATAGTGACTTGGGCAATATTTGAGTTTGTGCCATTTTCATCACTAACTTTATATTTAAAAGTATCTTGCCCTTCAAAATATTGATCAGAGATATAAGTACACTTATTTTGGATACAACCAGAGATTGTTCCGTTCTGCGGGGTTTGAGTAATTTGATATGTAAGATCAGACTTTAAGCTATCAATATCTATCGCTTCAGGTAAAACTATATCAAGTTCAACAAAAGAGTCAGTGCTAAAGTCTTTATCATAAGCGATAGGAGGGTCGCTAACAGGAAGAACCTCAATATCAATTTTTGAAGGCTTTTCCGCTTTTAAATCTCCATCCCAAGTAATGACTTCAATTGAATCCAAACCATTAAAGTTTTTATTTGGAATATATGTACACTTAATACTGAGGTTATTTTCAGGATTTAAGCAGTTTTTTAAAACACCATTAGTAGGATATTTACTAATTTTAGCTTTGAGGCTTTGTGATTCTTCATCCGCTTGAATCGAATAATCTATTGACAAGGCCGTATCTTCTGGCGTTTGAAGGAGGATATTATCACCTACTGGAACATCAGCTAAGATGTTAAAGTCAGTTTTTGCCTGCTCAGGTCTACAGCTAATTAAAAAGCCTAAGAGAAAAAATGTTCCTAATACTGTTTTCATAAGTAACCCTTCGGAATTAATTTCCATCTTATTAAGTATTTTAGGTGATTACTTGACTCGGCCAGACGGAATATCTCTAAAGATCATGAAAACAACCTGTTTTTAGGGGGTTATGGGTGATGTGCGAGGAGAATAAGCTTAATTAGACTGCCACAATAACTTGTCTATCTAAACTTTTCATAATCACTTACCTTGGCGACAGAAAACATTAAGAGTCTGAGTTTAAACTTTTGAAGTTTTGAATCAAATATAAACTGTGTTCCATAATAAGGCTTATTATCTCGATGAATAATTCTGACGATTCTGGCTTTAAGATGAATATTTTTATTAAGTATATCAAAGTCAAGATTGATTAAAGTATCTGTAGGAACATTTTCATCAAGCTCAATTAGTGCTCCTCCAAAAGCAAGGTCAACGACTTTTCCATGAATTTCTTTGTCGCCAATAACAGCAAAGCAGGGTTCGTTAATTGTATATCGGCTACCTCTTTCCCACCAACGTAAACTTCTATCAAAGAAGATCTCACGGGATCTAGGCATTAAAAGATAAATAACCATGAGTATATTAACAGTTAAAAGGACATAAGCACTGCTGGAAGGATGCTCAGATAAATATGGCCAGCTATAGCTTTCATAGTTGATATGAAAATAAAGGCTATAAAGTTGAATTCCAATAAAGAGAATATAAGAATAAAGTTTTACACTTAAAAGTAAAATACCGCTTAGAGGAAATAGGAACCAAAAATTAAAAAAGTCGGCCATTCCAAGTGTGAATGTCTTAGCTAAAACATCCATAAAGGTAAATTCACGAGAAATACTAATAAAAGATATTCTTAATAAAGGGTCAATAAAAAGAAAAAGAGCAAAGAGTTTTAAAATTAATGGACGTTTTAACATATATTCCTTTTACTTTCCTAACTAGGTAAAAATATTACATTCTTGCTATGTAAAATAATTATATTAATATCTTAAGTATAAACCAAAAAACAAATAAGTTGTATTATGAAAAAATTAACCTACTTAATATTTTTGTTATTCACCTCAAACGTCTTTTCAGATGAAAGTTCACTATATGAATTTAAATGGCTAGATGAGGGAGAAAGGGTATATGTAATACAAAATAAGGAACATGTTAAAGCTGGTGGACTTGGAGTAGATATAAGCTTAATTGATTCACAAAGCTCTCCTTATCAATCAACAAGCGGGCTAAGTGGTAGCATTACCTATTACATGAGTGAAAACTGGTCAATTGATTTTACTTATAAGCAATATAATAATAAAGATAGTGCTGATTTAAATAACCTTTTAAGTGCATATGATAGTGAAGTAAAACCTCTTATTAGACGAATCGATTCAGCAAAGTTAATACATCTTAATTGGATTCCTTTTTATGGAAAAATAAATACTTTTAATCAAATATTTTTCTTCGACTGGGGAGTTGGTTTAGGAGCCGGTCAATTTGATACTGCAGGAAACTATGAAACCTTTCTAGAAAAAAATATCTCGATAACCTTTAAAGAAGAAGTAGATACAGGATTTAATTTTCGTTCATTTGTAAAATTTTATACAAGAAGTGGTATCACATTGGGCTTTGAATACAATCTCACAGGTGTTGATACAATCAAAAGTCAAGATGGAACAAAAGAGATTCTCTATTTTAATGATATTATGGCTACAATTGGATATATATTTTGAAAAAAAAACTGATCTTAATATTTGTCTTTGCACTAAGTGTATTTAAGGTAAATGCAGCGACATATGCCGATATGTTTAATATTGTGTTCAAAAATCGCCTATATTATTCGTCTTACATATTTGTAAAAAAGAGTATTGCAACCAAAGAAAGTTTAAATAAAAAAGCGGTATATAAGGTTTTGGATACGATTCATCCGTCGGTTTATATTCATGATCAAGAACTTGATAAGTTTGTTAATTTAGATAGTCCCTTAAACTATGCGGTGGGAATGAGAAGATTTTTCTTAAACGACTTTCTAACAGCCAAAAGAAAACTATATAAAATTAAAAGTAATCATCCTATGTATATAGAAAGCAATTATTTGTTAGGCTTGATATACCTCACTGAACAAAAGCAAAAAAGAGCAAGTGCGCACTTTAAAAGATGTGTTAAATATGCATCAAAAAAAAGAAAGTCAAATTTAAAAAATGAAAGTTATATTCATACTTTTCGAAATAGGTGTATTCAGCAAATTGCTCGAATTGAATTTACTAAGAAAAACTACAAGTCAACATTAAGAATTTTAGATTATGTTAAAAAAGATGATTATATATGGCCACGCTTTCTAATTGACCGTGCTTGGTCATACTATTGGTTAGGGGAAAATGAAAGAGCTTTAGGGTCAGTTATGACGTATAAGGCGCCACTATTAAGACGTTTTATGGTTCCAGAAGCAAACTATTTAAGAGGGCTTATTTACTATGAAATGTGTTACTTTGAAAAGGCTGAAAATATTTATAAAGAATTTAACCAAACAACATGGAAATTTAGAAAAGTAGCACAAACGGCAAGTAGAAATAGGTTGCTAAAACTTATAATGCTAAAAAATCCACCAAAAAGTGATGCAAACAAATTCTTATATTATTATCTTAAAGGATTCAAAAAAGATATAAGATATTTTAGCTTTAGAGAATCAAGAAAACAGTTATATATAGAAATAAAAAGATTATCCCGTGTAAAAAGTTTAAAGCAAGCAAGAATTTTTTTAGATACTTTATATTTTTATAATAAAGTAATTAAGGAAGATTTTCAGGACTTTTTGAAAAATCTTTCTCTAGACTATTATAGACAAATCCGCCAGATGAGAAATGCCTTTGTTAAACTCAATCTTATGGTAAGTCTAAAGAAAAGAAAAAAAATATCAAAAGAAAACTCAGATAAATTTAGTGACGAGTATGCTGAAGTATCATTAAACGATATCGAAAATGTTGATGATAAGTTTATTTGGGATTTCCGTGGTGGCTTTTGGGCCGATGAGCTTGGTGATTATGCCGTGGCATTAAAAAATAGGTGTAACAAATGAAAACAATAACCTTCATCGTATGTTTAATATCTTCAATCAACCTATATGCTCAAGCAAAACAGAAAGTTGAATACAAGAAAAGACAAAAAATTGACTTGGGTGCTTTAATGATCGATGGTGAGCTGGTGTCACCTGGAGACTTCAGTATTAACGATGAAGATGAAAAAGCACAGGAACTGTTATTTAAGCGAAAAAATCATAATGATAGATTAGATATAAATATACAATATGTATTTTAAGGAGGCAAAAGGTGCTTAACTTTTTATCAAGTTTTATGAGAGATGGTGGATACTTCATGTGGGTTATTTTACTCGTGTGGCTAACAGGTCTAGGTATATGCTTCTTTAAATTTATTTCACTAAAAAGCAATGATATTAATGGAGAAAAACTTTTTGATAAAATAAAAGGTTTAGTTTTACAAAACAACGTTGAGGAAGCAATTAACACATGCTCAGGAAGTAAAGCAATACTTCCAAAAGTGTTGAGAGCAGGCTTAAAGCGTGCTAACGAAGACAGAGTTTTGGTTGAGGATGCAGTTAGTACTTCGCTAATGGAGCATACACCAAAGCTAACTTATCATTTAAATTATATATCATTAATAGCCAATATTTCGACATTAATAGGCTTACTGGGAACAATACAAGGTCTAATTATGTCATTTGCAGCTGTAGGTGACGCCGAAGTTACAAATAAGGCTCAAGCTTTGGCCAATGGTATTGCTAAGGCGATGAATACGACGGCTTTTGGACTTATATCAGCAATTACAATAATGGTTTTACATACAATATTAACAAGTAAAGCTATAAAAATGAGCGATAAAATTGATGAAGTTTCGGGAAAGCTTGTTGACTTATTAAGTGTCAAAAAAAGAAAAGATGTATAAATGTTTAAGAAAGTAAAGCGTATTCCAGAATTAGAAAGGTTGAATTTAGTTCCAATAATGGATGCCGTTTTTATATTTATATTTTTCTTACTGTTTTCAGCGCAATTTATAAAGATATTTGAGATTGAGACTGAAGCTCCAATTGTAAGTGAAGTTCCTGAGGAGATGAAGCTCGAAAAGGATCCATTGAATCTTATTGTCAAAATCTACGAAAGAAAAGTTGAATTATTAACTGGAGTAGATCAAACGGTTGAAGATACATACTTTAAGAATGATTCAGACTTTAAGGAAAAAATAAAATCAAAAGTACTTTCGTTACGACTAGCTCATCCTAATGACGACTTTGTTGTAATATCACCTTTACCTGAGATTGAATATGATGAGATCATTCAAGTCATTGATGCAGTTCAAACCTTACCAAAAGGAAAAAAGTATAAAGTTATGACAGATGGTAAGGTAAAAGTTTTAACAAAAATTTTTACACAGCTTGTTTTGGAGCCAATGGATGAACTTTAGAAATAAAAGAAAAAAAGCTAGAGTTGATGTAGAAGATGTGGATATCACCTCCTTACTAGATATTTTAGTTATTCTCCTTGTTTTTTTATTGAAAAGTTTTAATGACTCAGAGTTAACGGTAGATATTGCTAATGAACTGGCTTTGCCTTACTCAATGTCACGGGTTGCAGCACATGATGGTGTCATCCTCCAGGTGAACAAAAAAAGAAATGTATTTGTAAATAATGACATTGTTGGAAACATGAATAACCCTAAAACATATATCAAAATGAAATCAATGCTAGAAAAAGAATATGAAAATCGCTTTTCTAAGAAGAAAGAAAAGAAATCAAAGGAGCTAATTAATTTTGTTTTTGATAAAGGGCTTAAGTACGCTGATATAAATAAAGTGATGGATTTAAGCTCTGATGTCGGCTTTAATCAATATAAACTCATAATTCAAGGTGAGGAATGAAGCTGATAAAGTCCTTTTTTCTTATCACACTACTTTTTAATATTTGTTTTTCTTATGCAAATAAATCAAAATGGCAAAAACATTACAATCTTGTTTTGCAAGATATTAAATCTATAGAGGCGTTAAGAACTAGAGATCTTTCTTTGCGAGTACGTTTATTTGAGCTTTATGGTGAGAAGCTAAATTTGTTGATTGAAAAAGAAAATGAGTACAGCATCATGTATGTAAACTCGGGAAAAAAGAAGCAACTCAATTATGTTTTAAAAATGGAGAAAAAAACTCTTTCACAGCTAGAAGGTATTGCAAAAAAAATTGAAAAACAAACTAGAGATCCAAAAATATTAACAAAGATTAACTATTATAGAGCTTTAAATTATTCTTTAATCAAAGAGGACAAGATGTTTTATCGCTATATAAAAAGAGCTGAAAAGTATAATAGAGACAAAAAAATGGCTAAGCTTATAAATACCAAGCTTGCAGATTATCATTTTAATGAAAAGCAATACAAACAAGCCGTTTATTATTATCGAAAAATAATTGGCGATCATAAAAATGGCTGGGTAACTAAGCATTATTATAATCTTGCATGGTCGGAGCTTAAGCTTAATCAGTTCAAAATTGCATTGAAGCACCTGAAAATTGCACATTACTTTGAACAAAAAAAGGGATATTTTAAAATTGGTGATCAAATGATTGATGCTATTCTTTTGTTCCATGCCTATGCGCAAAAAACAGATGAGGGCCTTGACTATATCAAAAGTAAAAACCTTGTTAGTTTTGATAATTTAATGAAATATCTTCATTACGTTTTTGAAAATGGAGATAAGCGTTCATCATTTCGCGTGATTAATGAAATCGAAAAATTAAAATTAGATATAAACCAAGAGTACCTTTTACTTTCAAAAAAGGTATTGGTCTATCGAACATTAAAAAGATTTAGTCTTTTGCAAAGAGAGTTAGCTCGTTTCAAGAAAAAACATCGCAGACTTCAGGGTAAGCTTAAAGACGAGAGTAAAAAAGAGTTGGTAACAAGTGTAAAAAGCTATACAGGCTATTTGCAGGAATTAGTTGTATCTAGAAATTTGATTTCAGAAAAAAGAAAAAGAGGATATATAAAATTTATTTCATATAATTTTAATGTATTAAAATATATCGATCGCAGCAATGAGCTAGAATATTCTTATTATGAAGGAGAAACATATTTCTCTGTAGAAAATTACAGACGGGCATCATTCGTATATGCATTGGGGATAAAAAAGGCTCAAGCAAAAAGGTCTAAAAATTTGAAATTTCTCGATAAGAGTTTTGATTCACTTTTTAAGGCGCTTGAGAAAATACGCAATCCGAATAAAAAGGTATTATTATTCACTTTCTCTTCATATCTGTATTTTTATCCAAAAGGTGATAAATCAAATCTAATTTATCAAAGGTTGATAAAGCATTATCAAGCAGCAGAGCAGGAAGGGAAGATGTTTTCTGTTTTACAAAAATACAATAAAAACTATCCTGAAGATCAAAAAGTACAAAGAAACTTTTATAAACAAATATTAAATAAATATATCGATAAGAAGAATATTGGCGCGTTGGTTACTTTAAAGAAATATGTAGATAAGAGGTTTTTAGGATTTACACAAGTCGAATCAAAAAAGATTGCAAAAATCATCACTGAACTGCACTTTTCTAAATATGATTCACTTGCGAAGCAGGGAAAGTATGACGAAGCATTGCAAGGCTTTGAAAAACTTTATAAGGATAAAAAAAGCAAATACTCATTGCGGGTAGATTCTTTAAGAAAAAAAATGTTTTATGAAAATAAGCTGTTTCGATTTGGCGCCTTGTCAAAGAGTTTAAAAGAAGCACTGGTATTCTTTAATAAAACATATAAAAAGACCCACAAAGATGAAATAAACTTTTATACTGAAAATATTTGTGTTGGTGATTTTCAGGCAGAATGTCTTGAGCTTATTTCACAACTAGAGCGACATAAGCATATTGCGCCAAACACGAACTTAAAGTCAATTAGATTCAAATTATACGCAGCTCAGGGAAAGAATTTTAGAGAACTGTACAAAATCTCTAGTTCACAAAATGAAAAAAACTATTTATTCAAGCTACTGCTGATGAAGGACCCAGCGTTTAAATCAGGATATTATTCTGTATTTTATAGAGATAATGCCAAAAAAATTATCATCGACTCAGAAGTTGAAAAGCGGGTTTTGAATACTTTTTATAAGACATTAAGCTTTGAAAGCGCCCTTGGTCAGCTAGAAGGCATAGCTTTGACTCATTTAAAGCAGCGATTGATTAATAATATTCAAGTACAGCAAAATTTGTATAACTCGATAGCCATAAAACTTCCTGCAACACCTTCTGCCCCAGAAACAACAGAAGAGATGTTTGCACGTTTAGGTGAGGAAGTTTTAAACAGAAGTGGTGAAATTACTACAATGGTTAATAATATTATTGCTAAAGCTGATCCCAACTTTCTCCCCTATCATTTATCAAAGATTATTAGGCAATTAGAAAGTGAAGTTAAAAGATTTAAAAAGTTTATACCTATATCAAAAAATCCAGATTTAGAGCGAGCAATGACAAATGAGGTGACAAATTTTCATAAGTATTTTGATGGGCAGATCATTGAATACCGCAATCTGTATTATCAGTCAGTAAATAAAACACAATATGGAAGTGGTGCTAAATTATATTCCGATGATATTATGATAAATGCAAAAAAGTTTGGACTAGGAGGAATGGTATTATGGCAAGAGTGATAGGCCTTATGTTGATATTATTGCTCTCTGGATGTTCAACTCAGCCGAAGAAGCCAAAATATCCACTTGAAGTTAGAATGAAAGATAAATTATTTAGTAATAGAAACTTAGTAGATAATTATTTATTAACAAAAGACCCTCTACTTCTGACTTATAAAGGTCATGAATGCTTGGATGATTGGCAGACTAAGGTATATGAAATAAAAGATAGATTGAGAAAAGAAACGAAAGCACATCTTAGAACTCAATTATGGTTTAAGCTAGGGAATTGTTTTAATTATATCGAGAATTTTGATCTTGCTTTATATTATTATGATCTTGTATTAGGTTCCAAGACTAAAGATACTAAAATAAAAGCTATTGTTTATTATAATACAGGTCAGATATATGAGTCGGTTGGTCAGAAAAGTGTGGCCTTATCCTATTATGAAAATGCCTATAATTTGGATGATCCAGAGTCATTTTCGTTGATAAAGTTAGGGGTGTATGAACATTTACAAGCTGAGTTTGAGGCCAGTAATAAATACTTTACCCAACTACTCCAAAGATACCCTGAAAGTGAATTAGTCAAGTTCTATATAGGTGTTAATTATTTCCATTTGTCACAGATAGATAAGATAAAGAATAAAGTTCTCCCTCAGTTAGACGAAAAGTCTATTGCAAAGATATTGCTAATGATGGCAATTGATTTAGAAAGTGAAGTGAAAAAAAGCTTAGCTAACGACTTAAATGACTTAGAGGTAGAATTCATTCCCTATAAAAAGTTTAAGGAGTATTTGCTAAGTAGACTATAGGAAATAGCTCTATGATTAACTTAGACTTTGAAATTTTTATTACTTGGGGAAATGAGCAAAAGTCATTTTTGTTAAGTGATAAAGCCATCCTTATTGGAACTACAAAGAATTGTGATTTGGTTCTTTCAGAAGATGATGGACCAAAGGTAAAGGCAGTTATTCAGAAAGAAGAAAATCATCTTCTCGTGAAAATCTTTGATACAAAATTTCCGATTGTTCTTAATGGAAAAAAATATAAATCAGCAAAGCTTAAAAACTCAGCCTTCTTTAAGTTGGGTTCATTGGATATTATTTTAAATGTAGAAGAAAAGTCTTTGGAAGATAGTGAAGTTATTCACGATGATGCTAATGAAGAGGGTTTTTTACCTGATTATGACGATGGCCAACAAAGTGAGCAAATAAGTTCAGGTGCTAATAATGATACTGTTGAGTCTGAAAGTATAGCCGCTGCTCAAAAATCAGAAGAAAAAATACAAGAAATTCCTACTTTAGTTAAAGAAGATAATAGGTCAGAGGATAAGTCAACAGAACTTCCACAAGAGCAGCCTGAATTAGATGTTTCGATGTCAACAGCACAAAAAGTTGAAACGTATAAATCAAATCAGACAATTGAAGATGATGGTTTCATTTTTGATATAAAATTTAGTGAGGAAGCCTTTAAGGCAATCACTTATGAATCATACTCTGATGAAAAACTAGATTTTAATGACTATATTGATTTAAAAGATGAGACAGTAAAGGAACTACCTACTCGTGATATTGTAATTTCAAAACCAATTAACAGTGTTCATATCGTTCATATGAATAATGGTACGGTTTTAAACGACAAGTATTTTGATTTAAAATTTAAACGTCTATATATCTCGAATGTATATGATAAAAGAAACTGTGTACAAGTACACGACTGTGACAAAAGAAAAGATGAATTTATTTACTGTCGTGATGGTAAATTAGGTGTTGTTGCTTTAGATGGGTATAAAGTTCAAAAAGTTATAGAACATAATATCGAGGATGTAGATTTAAAAACAACAGACTTAAATGAAGGTGAGCGAATTGTTTTAACGAAAGGAACAAGTCAGATAATTGTTTCAATCTCTAAAGCACCACCAAAGATTCAAACAAATCGATATTTTAATATTGATGATCAACTTTTAAAGTCTGTGGCCATCTGCTGGACCTTTGCCTTGTTTATGATTGGAGTTGTGGTGGTTTTTCCTCCAACAAAAAAGGAAGAAGTAAAAAAAGAAATGGTTGTTGTTTATAAAAGAAAGAAAGTGGAGAAGACTAAGAAAAAACCAACTCCTCCATCTCAAGATGTGGCGAAAGCTGAACAGGAACGAACGAAACCAAAAGAAAAAACTCAAAAGCCGGCACCAGCTCCACCTAAAAAAGAGGTGGCTAAAGTCAAGAAGCCAAAAGAAGTAAAAAAGACAGTGGTGAAGAATAGAACAAAAGTGAAAAAGCCAGTTAAAAAAGTTACTGTTGCTAAAGCAAGTCGTAATAAAAGAAAAGTAAAAAAAGTCGCGGTTAAGAAAGCTCCTGCACCAGCTAAGAAAAAAGAGTATAAATTTAGTTTTGGTAATAAAATGAAGTCCTTGAGTTCAAGCTCTAAGGTGACTCAACTTAAAGCTGCAAAAGGAAAGAGAAAAGTAAATAGTGCTGCTGCAATGAATTCTGCGTCTAGCATGTCGGGAAGTTATAATTCATCCAAATTTGGAAAAACCAACACAAAGGTGGGGCGGTTCGCTGCTGGTAATCCAGCTGGCTCAAACCAAGCTCTAGGTACGAGAGGTTTGTCTGGGAAAACTCGTTCTACGACAGCCTATATTGAAGCAAATACTAAAATTTTAGGGGCAATCGACCCTGAATTAATAAGAAAAATTATGCGAGAATATATTCCTAGATTTAGACATTGTTATCAAAGAGAATTGCTTCAAAATGAGTCAGTTGCTGGTGTTTTTGATTTAGAGTTTCAAATTAATGCAGTTGGAAAAGGAGTAAATGTTGGCGTTAAAAGTAATGGTAAAGGCTTTTCACGTAAGGGTATTGGTTGTCTAAAAAGAGTTGTTTCACTTATTAAGTTTCCTAAGCCAAAAGGTGGTGGGTTGGTTGATGTAAAACAGCCGATGAACTTTTATAAACAGTAAGCTTTACAATTAGCCTAAGAACATTTATTTTTTGGCATGAGTAAAATAATTAATTATGAAATCAAATCTAGGTGCTCTTGTCATCACAAAATAGAATCCATACTTAAAGAAGAAAATGCCCTTTTTATTGGGGAGGATCATCAAGTTGATACTTATTTTAAGGTTGATACTGGGAGGCTAAAACATCGTCGTGGTAATGTTGAAAATTCATTAATATATTATCAACGCAGCGACCTTGCTGAAGCCCGAGAGTCCCATATACAAATGGAAAAGCTTGTCACAGACAATTCATTAGAAGTTTTATTGGCCAAGGCTTTAGGTATAAACGTTGTAGTAGATAAACGTAGAAAAATTTACTTCATTGATAATATTAAGTTTCATATTGATTATGTGAAAGACTTAGGTGTATTTGTCGAAATTGAAGCCATTGATGAAAAGGGGGCTTTAAGTTTACAAGAGCTTCAAGAACAATGTGAGTCTTACATTAAACGATTCGGGCTAAAAAGAAAGGACTTTTTAAGTTTGAGCTATAGTGACTTAGTCCAAGAATCGTTTAAGAAAAGAATATACAGAGAAGCTGAAGACTTTATAAAACTCACTCGCAAATCTTTGAGCAATTTAGGGGTTAAACTCAATATGGCTAAACTTGATCATCTGTGTTTTCGTGTTACTGGTCAGCAAGAATATGAAGAATATAAAAAAAGCTTTGCCAAAATTGGGAAAAAATTAGTTGAGTCAGAAATTGGAGGAAGACTAATATCGACCTATAGGCTTGAAACTCCAATTAATTGTGATGGAGAACTTGGGCCGTCAATAGTTGAGTTGGCTTCACCAAAAAAGAATAATAATTATGCTTTAGGTTTTGAACATGCTGAAATTGTAATAGAGGAAAGCTTTGAAAGTTTATATCAAGAATTTCCGGATGTTAACTTTGATAAAAAAGGTGCTGACAAATCTTATAATCCAGATATTCGAATTAAATTTGAAGAAGGTCATAGTGTTAAATTTCATCACCAGAGCTTGGAAGAGGTGATAAGTCTTGAAAAAACAAGAGCTTAGTGAATAATTCTTCAGAAAACTCTTGTTAAATCGTCATATTTTTAATACATATATTTACACGCACCCTTGGCCCAGCTGGATAAGGCGTCTGACTACGGATCAGAAGATCAGGAGTTCGAATCTCTTAGGGTGCGCCATTTTGTCATTTGAAGATTCATGTTCACAAAACAGACAGTCTCTATAAAAAATTCAATTGTTCTTAATTCATATCTGGTGTCATGCTAGTTTGGAGCTATAACGACTACAAAGGATTATTTTTATGAAAAAACTTATGATTGGACTAATATTTTTAACGTGTTTTTCTTCTTTTGCTTCTTTGACAGACGCTGAGCACCTTGGTTGTGTGCTTTATACTGGTGATAGAAGTTGGGGAGAGAGAATTATGGGTCGTGAAGGGATATTCCATGACTTAAGAAAGTTTAGCATTACAGTTCCAGATGAGAATGGTGTTAGAAGAGTTGCTGACTTTAATGATACTGTAGGTGGAGAATGCTACGAAGTAGCAGCACATGCTGGGCTTGAGTGTGAATATATAAGTAGTGATAATAAAAAAATAACAATTATCTTAGATGACGTACGTGATAAAGATGTTTATGGGACAGTTAATTATGATAAGTTAATTGGAACAAGAACTCATAAGGTTCATTGCGATATAAATAATTGGTAATATAGGTTAACTGACCTGCCTGTAATTTGGTGGGTCAGTTACTAATTTTTAGTAATATTTCTCAAGATCAAGTGGCAGAGTGATCTGAAACTCTGTGTAGATATTTTCTTCAGAATTAATCACGATATCCCCATAATGTTTTTTTACAATTTCATAGGAAAGATAAAGTCCAAGGCCAGTTCCTAGGCCAGTAGGTTTCGTCGTGAAAAAAGGCTCTAGAATTTTTTGGCGAATTTCTTGTGGGATACCTATCCCGTTATCATGGATAATGAGTAAGACTTTATTTGAACCATATCTTTTTATGGTGGTAATTAGCTCTGGTGTATATTCTTGGTTGCTTTCTGTGAGTTTAAGAATTTTCTCCTCAATAGCGTAAAAAGAGTTTTCATAAAGATTAACTAAAAGGCGGCCAAGCTCATTTGGAAAAACTTTTATAATTATGTCTTCGTCAATATGAATTGTTGTTTTTGTACTTGAACTAGCTTTTGTTTTGAGGGACTTTTGGACAGCTCTCAAATTCATGGTAACAAATGAGGCAAGATTAACTTCTGTTGGCTTTGTGTACTCAGTCCGAGATTGTAAAAGCATGTTTTTAATTATGGATTCCATTCTAGCGTTACTTTCAAGTAACATTTTTAAGACATCGGGGGCTCGGTTGAGTTGTTCTTGAGTAATATCTTTAATATTAATCTGTTTGTCAGCCTCAATATTTAAAATTTCTTTTAAAATAAGTGAAGAGTTTTTTGAAATATTAAGTGGGTTTTTAAGTTCATGGGCAATGCCAGCAGAGACAAGCCCTAGTGAATTAAGTTTTTCTTGATTAATAATTTGTCCTTGAGCATTTTCAAGTTTGTTAATCAGTGTTCTGACTTCAATGTTCTTTTCTTTTAAGAGCTCAGTTTTGTTTTCTATAATGGCTTCGAGAACTTCTTTATAATTTTTTAATTCACGAATGAGATTATTGAATGAGGTGACAATTTGATAAATTTCTTCTGTATTTTTCGCTTCTTTGATATCAATAGACTCAGGATTTTGTGGATTTATGGTTTTAATCCTTGAAACTAATGAGTTAAGAGGTCTTTTAATTCTACGATTAAAAAACAGCATAAGAATTGTCCAAAGAGATATAGTCTTTAAAATAGAGTTGATTAAAATGTAAAAAATTATACGTGATAATTGATCAAGAATAATTTTATTGCCTGAGTAGATATATAAAGAACCAATAACTTCCTGACCTGAGCCATTAAGGTTTTTGGATAAAACTTTTTCAAAACTAAACAGTCTCTGGGGACTAACATACTTTAGAAAAATATTATCTATAGGTTTATAATCTTCTTCAATTGTTTGACCTAGTTGAACAATCGTCCTGCCATCTATTCCAACGAGTCTTACACCCATAACAGAGGGAGACTCAAGTATTCCAGTGAGTATTGTGTGAGTCTGAGTGTCATTAAATTCCCATAATGAGTTGGTGAGAGACTCATTAAAGCTAGAAGTTATTTCTTGAATTGAAGAACTAATATTCTGCCTAATATCGTTATATTCCATTATAATTTGTATAATGGTTAACAAAACAGCTATTGAGAAATAGTAGAGTGTAATATAACGGATGACTTCAAAACTTATTGAGATTCGCGAATTATTTTCCTCTATTTTCTCCATGATATATATTATAATGTGTTTTTGAGGTTTTAGAGGCATGGAAAAATTTGCTATAAAATTACGACAAGGTTGGTATCTTTACTTGATATTTTTGGGTCTATTAATATTGCCCAATGTTATTCTTTCAAGTCGACTAGAATTGAGCTTTGATGAAGCATATTATTGGATATATTCACAGTATTTGAGTTGGGGATATTTTGATCATCCTCCTATGGTTGCTCTGTCTATCTGGCTCGGAGGTTTTTTATGGGGGCATAATGAATTTGCAGTTAGGTTTATGTCTCAAGTCTTTCTGGTAGGAACCATTTGGCTTTGCTGGGATTTATTACGCCCCAAAAAAGATTTACTCATCTTTTTTGCGTTGGTTTTTTCACTTCCCTTGATAAATTTTTCAGGCATATTTGCCTTACCTGATACACCATTAATGTTCTTTTCAGCATTGTTTTTTTGGTCAATTAAAAAATATCTCTTCAATGATAACTCTTTATTTTCATTTATGGTGATGTTTTCTATTACAGGAATGTTTTATAGTAAATATCATGGACTTTTAATTGTATTGTTAACGGTGCTTGCAAATCTAGACTTCCTTAAAAGAAAAAGCTTTTGGTTTATAGCTTTAGGTGTTGTTGCATTGTATTTTCCTCATATGTATTGGCAATATAAGCATGACTTTGTTTCTTTTCAGTTTCATTTAACAGGTAGAACTGAAAAGCACTTTGATGTCATGAACATACTTGATTATATCTCAGGGCAAGTTTTTTTAATGGGTTTTTTAAACTTCTTTTTGATATGTTTTCTTTGGTATAAAAACAAAATTAAAGATACATTTGAAAGAATTCTTGTATTTAATAGTTTTGGTTTTTTGATATTTTTATTTTTTATGTCTTTTAGAAATCAAATTGAAGCTAATTGGACAATAAGTTGCTCACTTGCATTTATCATTTTAATGACAAAGTATATGATACCTTATAAAAAACTCGTTCTTTGTTTCGCAAGTTTAAGTATACTTTTAGTCACTTCTTTTAAGGTGATTCTGGCCTTTCCAACCTATTTTTCAAATATAAATTCCTTGGAAGATAATAGGTTAAATGAAGTTGTAGATTGGAAAGAAAAAAAGATTCCGGCAATTGTAGAACTTTGCAAAGACAGGATTGTTGTGGGTGATAACTATCAAGTGACAGCTAAATTAGCTTTTTATTTAAATAAAAGTTCAATTCCAGCACTACATTTGGGAAGTCGTGAAAGTCATTATAGTATCTTAAACTTTCAACGCAAGATACCCAAAGATAAAGAGATATGTTATTTAACTAGTAAAAAACTGGAAGACACAATTAAAATAGAAACTGGCTATAAAGATCCTGTTTATGTTCTTCCTACAACAACATTAGAGGCCTTAGCGCAAAAATATGAGATAAGTTATGAGGAAATTACTAGAAATAGAATTTAATGATGAAATTAAAAAGTCCATTTTAACTGTATACGCTTTTTCGTTAGTAACTTTTTTAATGTTTTTTATTACAAGAGTTGTTGAACGAAGTGTGTTCAATCTGAGCTTTTTAATTGAGATTACTTTTGTCGTGGTCACTTTAAAGTTCTATGCTAGAGCTTTCACAAATAGAAACTACGCACTATGGGGTTTAACGTTAGTACTCACAATTTATATTTTAATGAATATTCTTCACTATACATTTTTTGAATATAATATTTTTGTTCTTTATTTGGCATTTTTAGCGGCTCTATTTCTGGGGTTAAATGGCTATTTAATGAGCTCTCCACTTTATTTTCCAAGAATACAGTGGTGGGAATACGATTTTAGATATAGAGGTGAACTTAAGGCCGATATTGTTGTAGGAAAAAGTGAGGTTGAGGTGAGGGTTGCTGATATACGCAGAGAGTGTATTTCGTTCTTAGCCTTTGAAATTTTACCTCTCGGAGATATTATTGAGCTTAAAATACCCTATAAGAAAAAAGTATATCAAGTCAGTGGAAAGCTTAAAACTCAACGTGAAGATATACCTGGACGACCTATTAGATATGGTATGAAACTTGAGCTAAAAAGTGATGTGGATAAAAAACAATACACTGAGCTTAAAAAAATATGGGGTTTAAATAAAAAGGCAAATATTAGAAGAAAGTTTGCAGATTATACTCAATCACAGGAAAAAAGTGAACTTTGATAAAGTAAATTATTTGATGTCAATTGCTTCAGACATGGCCTATGAGGCCGAAAAAATGGGTGAAGTTCCTGTTGGTGCGGTTTTAACCAATGGCCACGGTGATATTTTGGCCAAAACGTTTAACACTAAAGAACAAACTCCTAATGCCTGCTTTCATGCTGAAGTTTTGGCCATAAGTGAAGCTTCAAAAAAATTAAATTCTTGGAGATTACTCGATTGTGACCTCTACGTTACTCTTGAGCCATGCCCCATGTGCATGGCCGCGATTTCTCAAGCTAGAATTCAAAACGTCTTTTTTGGTGCTTATGATCCAAAAGGAGGAGCGATAAGTTTAGGGTTAAACTTACATAAAGATCAGAGATTGAATCATAAGGTTCAAGTCTATGGCGGTTTTCAACATCACAAAAATTCTCGTCAACTTTCAAACTTTTTCAAGCAAAAACGTAGACGCTATAAAGCATAAATGATAAATAATAACTATGCGGAGAATTGGCCGAGTGGTCGAAGGCGCACGCTTGGAAAGCGTGTAAGGGGGCAACTCCTTCGAGGGTTCGAATCCCTTGTTCTCCGCCATTTTTTTCTAAACCCTTGATTTTAAAAATGTTTTTACTACTTAAGAAACTGATTGTGGCAAAAATGTGGCAAGGGTTTTTTTCTTATGAAAATTGCACCACACTTGAAGCTTCTGACAAAAACTTTTTATCAAGATGAGCATAGATCATGGTCGTTTTAATATCTTTGTGGCCAAGTAAATGTTGAAGCGTATAGATGTTTCCACCGTTCATCATAAAATGACTAGCAAAAGTATGCCTTAGGTCATGAAAACGAATTCTGGGGCATCCTGAGGCTTCAATATCAGCTCGAAACATTCGTTCTGTTAAATGCTCATAAGAAAGTGGAGAGCCATCTGCTTTAGCAAAAACAAAATTGGATGTACTCGGTCGATGGTGGGTAACCTCTCTAAACAAAGTCTACTTAAGTAAGTTCAAAGTTCATTTTCTTTAAAAACAACTTCACCTTAATCATAA
>LULL01000178.1_pt1 | contig 28447 bp, 26 predicted proteins | sample 728161 | NCBI WGS metagenome assembly LULL01 (sample SAMN03860290, study PRJNA289734) | marine metagenome | biome: seawater column; feature: ocean; material: water; isolation source: Red Sea water column Station 149 - depth 500m | place: Saudi Arabia: Red Sea | collected 2011-10-15 | depth 500 m
ATATTTACTTATGTAATCCAGAAAGTAGATAAGAGAATTTGAAAAAAATTGTTGAGCTTAGAGTATTATTGTAAAACATTTAAAAAAGTATTTTTGTATAACGGATTACAAAGATAATAAATGAAATTAAATACTATATTAGACCAAATTGATTTAGGCAGTATTGCTTTACCAGAATTTCAACGTGGGTACGTTTGGAACAGAAATCAAGTGCGAGGTTTAATGGACTCCTTATACCGTAGTCATCCTGTTGGCAGTTTATTGGTATGGGTAACAAACGTTGAAACTGCAGATGTAAAAGGAGATATTCACTTATCACCTGGTACAGTCAAATTATTATTAGATGGTCAGCAAAGAGTTACTTCATTATATGGAATTATCCGTGGTAAAGCGCCTAAATTTTTCCATGGAAATGAAAAAACTTTTACTGGTCTTTATTTCAATGTAGTTGATGAAATATTTGAATTTTATGCTCCGGTAAAGATGAAAGATAATCCTTACTGGATAGATACTACCAGTTTAATGCAGAAAGGGTTAGGGAAACTCTTACCTGAACTAACTCATTTAGAAGAAATACAAAATAATTTTGAAATATATATCAATCGTTTAAGTGCAATAGAAAATATCAAAAATACTGATTTCCATATAGAGGAGGTTACTGGTGTTGATAAAACTGTTGATAAGGTCGTAGACATTTTCAATCGTGTAAACAGCGGAGGTACTAAACTTTCAAAAGGTGATTTAGCCCTGGCAAAAATATGTGCAGAATGGCCAAATGCCAGAAATGAAATGAATAAAATGTTAAAGAAATGGCACGATAGAGGATATACAAATCTAAAAATAGATTGGTTATTACGTTGTGTAAACACGATCATCACTGGTGAAGCCCGTTTTATAGCATTAAAGGACATTACAGCTGAAGCATTTCAAGATGGTTTAAAAAAAGCGGAAAAATATATTGATAAAACACTCAATCTCATTGCTGCTCGTTTAGGCTTAGATAACAGTTGGGTCCTAGGTAGTCCCTACTCAATTCCGCTAATCGTACGATACATACATGATCGCAACGGATCTTTTGGTGATCATCTAGAGCGGGATCAATTATTATTTTGGTATATCCACACCTTCTTATGGGGACGATACGCTGGTTCTACTGAATCAAATTTAGATAAAGACCTTGCTGCCATTGAAGACAAAGAAAATAGTCTAATTAATTTAATCGACAATTTACGTCGTGACCGTGGTGATCTCACTGTTCAAGCATCAGATTTTAAGGGATGGAGTCGTAGTGCGAGATTTTATTCTCTTCTGTATATGCTAACCAGAGTTTATCATGCAAAAGATTGGGATAGTGGGATTGAATTAACAGCCCACACCTTGGGCCAACATGCAGATCTGCAATTACACCATATCTTCCCAAAAGCTCTGTTATATCGCCATGAATATGATAAACCGACAGTTAATGCATTAGCTAATTTTACATTTCTAACCCAGGAAACCAATTCCCATATTTCAGATAAAAATCCGGAGGATTATTTAGTTGCATTTCAAGAGAAAAACCCAGGTTTAATATCTTCACATTGGATTCCTATGGAGCCCAGTTTATGGAAAGTGGGGAATTACCATCTTTTTCTAGAGGAACGTAGAGCATTATTGGCTGAAGCAGCAAATAAATTCTTACAAGAGTTGTTCAATGGAGTAATGCCTTATGTTGAAATAGTAGAGTCTTTAGAAAGTCGTGTAACAAGAATCTACTCTGGAAGTATTGCTGATGAAGAGGAAGAAAAATTATTGTTAAATACCAACGCTTGGATTCGCGAAAATGGCTTACCTGATGGTGAGCTTGAATTTCAACTTACAGATGAAGAGGGTAATGAACTAGCATTGTTTGATTTAGCTTGGCCTCATGGATTGCAAGAAGGATTAAGCAACCCAGTTGCATTGTTAATTAATGAAGGAGTCGAGACTCTTTCTGCTGCAGGAAGTGCTGGATTCCTTTATTTTACTGATGTAGATAGTTTCAAAAATTATGTTCAGTCTGATATTCTTGCTAAAGATTTAGAGAGTTCCACAGTATAGTAAATAAATCAGTTTTGAATCTTCATGAGTAATAATGGCTGAAGATTATAATAAGTTTTGGGGTACAGCAGATGATTATGTTTCAGTTAAATCAAGATGCATAATTTGCCTGAATTATCTTAAGAACAGGTCATGCAAGGCTTATGATAAAATACCTGAATCAATTTGGGATCATAGCGAATGGCATGAGGAGGTTCGGCCAGACCAGAAGGGTGATTACATATTTGAATAAGAACTTAAAATGGAAACCAAAATTGAATTGAAAGCAGTAATTGATGAAAAGGGGTGTATAAATGAAAGTATGCTGAATTACTTTGATTTAAATGACAGAAATTATTTATTGTGAATAGAAGTCATGACAGAAAAAGATTCAAACCTTCCTTCTGATATTCAGAAAAATTTGGCTTCATTATGGCTAGTAGAAATGGAATATCAGCTTAAATGGAATAAGGAGTTTTCAGAATCGCAGAATACCCTTTCCAAACTGGCAAAATTAGCTCTGGAAAATCATGACAAAGGGAAGACTCAGGAAAAGGGGTGGGACAAAAAATAAGGTCTAATCTCAATTCTCAATTCCATAAATGCATAAAAGCATCCCCCGCTTTGTCCTCAAATTTGATGCTATCCACAACAATATATAATCCATGAATCTCTTTCATGATGAAACAGCAGCAGTTCCTTAATTTATCCACAGCAGAAGAGGCAGAAGAGCGTTTCTGGAGGGCTGTCATGCCCGAGCCATGTGGTGAAGAACAGGTCAAGACACATTTGGTGCCCAGGAAACAGCTCCGATTTGTCTGAAATTAAATCCGGAAGTTCTGGCCTGTGGAGTTGAGCCTCAAAATTCTATTGATGCTGGAACTGCAACGACGATTTCCACTGGAGGCGTAATACCCCGCGGAGCTGATGCAGTGGTGATGATTGAAAATGCTCTGCCGCTTAATGAAAATGAATCCGGAGAAAAGGCCATAAGTGTACTGAAACCAGTTGTTCCTTCCGGTGGGGTTTCTTTAGCAGGTTCAGATATAGGTGCAGGTGAAGTCGTTCTGCGTGTTGGTGACCAGTTAGGGTATCGTGAAACTGGAACACTGGCCGCGCTAGGAGAAGATAATGTTTGGGTCTGGAGACGTCCAAAGGTTGGAATTATTTCCACTGGAGATGAACTGATTGCTCCGGGAGAAAAGATGCAGCTTGGCAAAGTTTATGATTCAAATACCATGGTAATAACTCACGCCGTTGCAGAACTTGGCTGTGACCCTCTGAGTTTTGGAATTGTTCCGGACGACGAAGAACAATTGGAGGAGGTTCTCCGTAAAGCGTTGGAAACTGATTTTGTGCTGATCTCCGGAGGAACATCAAAAGGAGAAGGTGACTTGAATTACCGTGTTTTTGAAAAATTCAGTAATCCGGGAATTCTGGTGCATGGTGTTTCATTAAAACCTGGGAAACCTCTTTGTCTGGCTGTACTTGAAGGAATACCTGCGGCAATATTGCCCGGATTCCCGACTTCTGCCACATTCACTTTCAGCAAATTCATTGCACCTATTTTGCGCGTCATGTCCGGGCTGCCTCCGGAACATAAATCACACGTAAAAGCAATTCTTCCGGCACGTTTGAATTCTGATAAAGGTCGCACCGAATTTCATATGGTTCACCTTGTAAGGACAGACGAAGGCTTCAGTGCGTATTCCACAGGAAAAGGCTCCGGTTCAATTACAGGATTTGCCCGTGCGGATGGATTTATGGAAATTCCAAGAAACACTGAAATGATCGAAGCCGGTGAAGAAACCACAATTCAGCTGCTTGGAGAGACAGCGCGCCCTCCGGATTTAATGTTCATCGGCAGTCATTGTGTCGGACTCGATTACTTAATGGGAGAAATGCAAAAACGCGGAGCTACCTGCAAATTTCTTACAGTAGGAAGCATGGGCGGAGTTATGGCAGCAAAGCGTGGTGAATGTGATCTGGCAGGTATCCATTTGCTGGATGAAGATTCGGGAAAGTACAATCAGCATTTGCTGACTCCGGAACTGCATCTGCATAAAGGATACAGGCGAAGCCAGGGGTTGCTGTTTCGCAAAGACGATAGGAATTTTGCCGGCTGTGAATCTGATGTTGAAAAAACAATTCGGCAAATTATTGAAAACCCTGAAATTCGCATGATTAATCGTAACCGTGGAAGCGGCACACGAATATTGCTTGATCGCTATTTAGCTGATCAGCGGCCGTCCGGATTTTTTCTGGAAGCAAAATCACATAACTCCGTGGCCGCCGCTGTTTCCCAAAAAAGGGCGGACTGGGGAATTGCCATTCGGTCCGTGGCAGAAGACCTCGGATTAGGTTTTGTTCCGATTCAGGATGAAGAATATGATTTCATTATTCCAAAAAACCGCCTTGAACGGCCTGAAATCTCTCGGTTTTTACGCTTGCTTGAAGAAAAGCAAATACGAAAGAATCTGGCAAAACTTGGCCTGATAATCTGAAAAAGGATTTTCTTGATTGAACTGCCTTAAATTCGCTTCAGTTTTTTCCCAATAAAATAAATTCTCTAACTCCATGTTTTATCTTTATCTGAAAGTGTTTCACATTATTGGCGTTATTGTCTGGTTTGCAGGACTGTTCTACCTGGGGCGTCTTTATGTTTATCATCGCGAAGCAGATGACAGGCCTGAACCTGAACGAACAACCATGAAAACGCAGTTTTCGTTGATGGAACGCCGCCTGTATTACGGTATTGCATGGCCCGGCCTGTGCATTTCAGTTGTCTTTGGAATTGCCTTAATTATTGAGTTAGGATTTCCAGGATGGCTTCATGCCAAACTGGCCTTTGCTGTTGTGCTGGTGGGCTATCATATTTGGTGTGGGCATTTGCGAAAAATGCTATTAAATGACCAATGTGGCTGGAGTGGAACAAAGTTTCGTCTGTTTAACGAGGTCCCAACTCTGCTGCTTTTCAGCATAGTTTTTATAGTGGTATTTAAGAGTGCAATTTCCTGGAATGTTTTTTTGCTTGTTTTAGCCGGATTAATTTTGGTGATCGTCGGAGCGATGCAGCTGCGGGCAAAACGAAGCAAAAAGTAATCAGATTGATAAGACTCTGGAGTGAATTGATAATGATCATAATCAGCAGCAGGAAAAAATATCTTTTCATAATTTCCCTTTGTATATTACTTGCCGGATGCAGTTGGTTCGGCGAATCAGCTGAACCTGAAAATGCGTCTTATGAAGCAGGAAAGAAAGCACTGAGTGAAGGAAGATTTGAAGAGGCAAAGTCCCACTTGCGTGATATTACACCTGATTCCCCTTTTTATCCTCAGGCAGTATGGATGATTCAGAAAGTCCCTTTCAAAAAAGGAGTCTCGGCTTATGAACAAAAACGGTTTGAGGTCGCATTTGTAGAATTCTCAAAAGTACCCCTCCACGCAGCGGATTATGCTGAGTCACAGCGCTATCTGAATCTGATAAATTACAAAAAGATCTACGATCAGTTGAAGGCGACCTCTAAAGCTGCTGCACAGCCAAATTCCAATTCAGATAAAGATGCAGAAGAATATATAAGCGAACTTTCAAAATGCTTGAATTTCCATGATTTAATTTTGAAAAAGTTTAAATCCTTGGAGAATCAATCTTCTTTAGTGAAAATTATTGGTACAACTAATAAAAACCCAATTGTTTTTTCAAATACAAGAAACTGCAATGAAGATTATGTTGATTATTATTTTGAAAAATTATCAGAAAAGGTGGGCCATCCAAAAAAAGATGTTGAAGAAATCGTTTTTAATTATGATATCGTGCTGATTACTAAGCTGGTTAATCTTGCAGAAAAATTAGCAGACTCTGAGAAAATTTCAGAAAGTTTTAATCTGGTTAAGTCAGGGATTAAACAGTCTTCAACAAATAGGGAAACAGAGGATTTTCTTATGCTGCTTGAAAAAATTGTTTCAAGAAATAAAAATCAGGAAATAAATGAAAACGCGCTGAATTTTTTACTTACCGATTTTGGGAAATTATACAAAAGGTCTGCAATTCGCCCCCAGGTTTTTCAAATTATTGGCACACTCAAAATGGAACTAATGTAACATTTACATCTCCTTCCTCTTACCCACCCTTTTTCCCCAAAAAAGTTTAATTTCTAGTCAACATTAAGCTGGTGCAAAAAAAGTTGCATTGATGTCTTTTTTTGTTAGAAAAATATAAAAAATAATTTTACAATCCAAACTCAATTCATTCTTGCGTAAATTCCCATCAGTTTGTTTCAGCCTGAAACATGAACGACGTGAGCAAAAGCATTCCCTCAATTGACATCTCCGGGCTGTATTCTCATAACAAGGATGCCAGACAAGCTGTTGCTGAATTGATAAGAACAGCTTGTGAGGAAATAGGGTTTTTTTCAATCATTGGTCATGGTGTTGACAGTGATCTGATCAGGGGAATGCAGTCGTCTGTTAAGTCGTTTTTCTCTCAGCCGGAAGAGCAAAAGAAAAAGAAGGTAGTGCGACCTGAAAACTACAGGGGTTATATCCCGTTTGCGGCCTTCAGTCCCAATTCCGGAGAAGGCACAAAAGACCTTTATGAAGGATACAAGCTGCACTGGGAAACACCCGTGGATGATCGAATCCGCAAAGAATGTGGATGTCATGTGCGAAGCGTCCATGTCGATCAGGATGAATTTCATTCCCGCTTGCGAGTTTCATTACGTCGATCAAACAATCCTGATGAATGGATGCGTCTTGGTCCAGGGGCAACAGCATAGCAAAATGAAATCTACATGAATAAAACAGAAAATATTCCGCTATCTGCATATACCAACAAAGTATCTGAAGGTACCATAACATGTGGTGAAGCCACCATGCGTCTATTGGCGAAGTACGGTGTTGACATGGTGTTTGGCATTCCAGGAGTACATACGCTGGATTTTTGTCGGGAGCTGCGTGAAAGTCCAATACGACATATTCAGGTACGAAACGAGCAGGGAGCGGGATTCATGGCAGACGGTTATGCCCGGGTAGGAGGACGTCCTGGTGTGGCGCTGGTAATTTCCGGTCCGGGAGTAACTAACGCTTTAACAGCGATAGGTCAATCATGGGCGGATTCAATTCCGGTTTTATTGCTGTCTTCAGAAACGGATTCACGTAAACATGGAAAAGGCTGGGGAGCACTTCATGAAATTCCGGATCAACGAGCCGTGACTGCTCCTCTGACAGCTTTGTCAGCAAGAGCAAACACAGCAGAAGACGTTCCGGAATTGCTTGCACAGGCATTCGGAATATTCTGCAGCCAGCGTCCCCGGCCTGTGCATATCTCCATACCAATTGATATTTTAGCTCAGCCTGTGTCCGGAGAGTGGGAAACCAGAACATTGCCTCAACGGGCCCAGCCGTCTGCTGATGATATAAAAGCAGCAGCCACTTTGCTGCGGACAGCAAAACGTCCTTTGCTGATGGTTGGAGGCGGCGCTGTAGATGCTTCAGCACCAATTCGGGAATTGGCTGAACTGCTGCAGGCTCCGGTAGTTTGCAGCACCGCGGGAAAGGGAATTGTCCCGGATGATCACCCACTGTGTTTAAACGCATCTACTGTAAGACCGGAAGTGCAGTCGTTTCTCTCAACAACGGATGTGATTCTTGCAGTCGGCACGGAACTGGCTGAGACAGACAGCTTTGTAGAAAATTTAGATTTGCCTGGAAATATTATCCGCATTGATCTGGACTCACGAAAGCTTAACGATCAGTATCCTTGCACTATCGGAATTGCAGCTGATGCTGCTGTCTCTATGAATGCTTTGCTGGCAGAAGGAGATTACTCACTAAAAAGAAACGAAAAGGAAATATATTTGGAACTGGGGGAGGTTAGACAAAACATCATTGATAATCTGACAGTTTCTGAAAAACAGCACATGAAGCTCCTCAATGCGTTAGCCGGTGAAATGCCAGATAATACTTTTTATTGCGGAGATATCTGCCAGCTTGTTTACACAGGGGCGTTCTGCATGGTTGTCCGTAATCCCCGCAGCTGGAGCTACCCCGCCGGATATTGTGCTTTGGGATGCGGGCTTCCGAATGCAATCGGAGCAAAATTTGCGGAACCTGCTCGCCCTGTGGTTTGTCTTTCAGGCGATGGGGGTTTCATGTTCACAGTGCAGGAACTGATTGTTGCCTCTGAAGAAAAACTCGGTATTCCCATAATTATCTGGGAAAACGGTGGTTTAAAACAGATTCAGGATAATATGAATTCCGTTTCAATTCCGTTTGTAGGAGTGGAAGGGTGTAATCCTGATTTTGTCCGCCTTGCCGAAGCAATGCATTGTGATGGTGTAATTGCTGACAGTTTAGAGCACGTAACGGAGACTGTGCTTTCCGGTTTCAGCAAGGATCGGCCTACACTGATTATCGTACGGGAAGGAGAAAAGTGGCTGACATAACTACAAATTAATTATTATTCGATAATTCTTTCTGAGAAAATAACATGTCTTTATCTGTTTCTGATAGTCATGGCGGCTACCAGCCTGATAATCCGATTACAATTCCTCCACTATACTTCTGGCCTCCAAAGCCACTGAAAACTTTGCATTGGCTGCTAACTGGATTGCTGTTTCCCTGGGGTTTTCTTTTTATCCTGATTTCTGTATTGTCATGGAACTACCTGACTCCAGGCACGGAAAAAATGGCCTCATTTGAATTCAGCTGGATTGCTCAGATCTGGCTGCGTAATGCCGCATTGTTGATGCTGGTTGCAGGAGGACTGCACTGGTGGCTGTATATCCGTCGTACTCAGGAAAGATCCTATAAATATAACTCTAACTGGCTGGCAACCGGCAGGAAGAAGTTTTTATGGAGCAACCAGGTAAAAGACAACATGTTCTGGAGTATAGCCAGCGGCTGCACAGTCTGGACGCTTTATGAAGCATTCACACACTGGTTATATGCTTCAGGCTATGTTCAGCAAGTTGAATGGAGCGAATCTCCAGTGTATCTGGTATTAATGATAATCGGTGTATTTTTCTGGTCAACCTTTCATTTTTATCTGAATCACCGTTTACTGCATTGGAAACCGTTGTATGAGCTTGCACATGAATTACATCACCGCAATGTCAACACCGGGCCATGGACAGGCATATCCATGCATCCATTGGAGCATATAATATATTTCAGCTTGTTTGCGCTTTGGTGGATTGTACCTGTGCATCCGGTAATTGTTTTGCTTACAGGAATATATCAGGGGATTAGTCCATCAGTTTCACATTCAGGTTTTGATCAAATTGAATTATGCAAAAATAAAAGGGTGACTGCAGGAGATCAGTTTCATAATTTGCATCATAAATATTTTGAAGTTAACTACGGCAACACTCCTACTCCAATGGATAAGCTTTTTGGAAGCTGGCACGATGGAACCCCGGAATCTCATAAAGCCATGAAAGATCGTCGCAGGCTTGATCAATATTAAAAACTACATGAACATCGCTACGGATTATTCACAGCCGCTTGCAGCCAAGCCCCAGCCTCTAACGCTGGAGCAGGCGGCAGAGATCACTCCGCCCAAACAACTGGTGGATACCGAGGGGATGATTGACGTACCTCGACTGCGCCGCTACCGCCTGGAGCGCGTACGGGAGCAAATAGACTCCCACGACCTTGGAGCCGTGGTGCTGTCCGACCCGCTCTCGATCCGCTACACCACCGGAGTTCGCAACTGCGCGTTGTTCCAGACGCACATTCAGGCGGGCTACCTGTTTGTTCCCGCAGCAGGTCCGGTGGTCTATTTCGACTCCGAACCGGGGAGGGAGACGGGTGCGCAGCTGGAGACCATTGACGAAATCCGAGACGACCTGCTGCCCTTGGCCTATATGTCAACGGGCTATCGTCAGCAGGAGTGGGCCAGACGCTGGGCTGAGCAAATGACCGACTTGGTGGACCAGCATTGCGGTGGCAATCGGCGTCTGGGAGTGGAGCGCGTCGGGGTTTCCTGTACAAGAGCGTTTGAAGGCTTGGATATTGAGGTCTGCGACGCGACTCCGGTACTGGCTCACGCTCGCAAGCTCAAGTCTCCGGAAGAAATCCTCTGCATGAATCAGGTGATTGCCGTGGCGGAGGATGGCATTACACGAATGCGAAACAACCTGCGTCCTGGAATCACGGAAATCGAACTCTGGTCACATCTATGGCAAGCCAACATCGAGGGTGGTGGGGAGTGGATCGAGTACCGCCTCTGTGCTTCCGGAGACCGCACCAACCCATGGCAGCAGGAAGCTTCATCCAGGATGATCCGCGCAGGCGACTTGTTTGTGTTTGACTGCGGGATGGTCGGCCCCTGGGGCTACGGCGCGGATATCAGTCGGGCGTTCTTCACGGGTCCGGGAACACCGACGGAGGAACAGAAGCGGCTCTATACTCATGCGTGGCGGGAAGTCATGCACAACACCGAACTGCTGCAGCCCGGTACGAGCTTCCGGGATGTTATTGATAAACGCTATGTGCAACCTGACGACATTGGTGGCCAGCCATACCCCTGCATCGCCCATGGATTGGGGATGGCTGACGAATATCCGTATATTTACTACCCCGTTGACGAGCAGTTTCACTTTGATGGAGAGCTTGAGCCGGGAATGGTGATGTGTGTGGAAAGCTACGTCGGTGAAAAAGGGGGACACGAAGGAGTCAAGCTGGAGAATCAGGTGTTGATCACCGAAAGCGGCCCAATCAATCTGGCTCGGTATCCGTTTGAGGACGAACTGCTTCTGAAGGAAGTTTAACGGAGGAGAACGATGATGGAACCACTTTCCTGCCAGGAAATCATCAACAGCAACGACTATCCGATTGACGAGTTGCAGCATCCGCTGCGTCAGCAGGTGATTGATCAGGTGCAGGAGGAACTGGCGGATGATGGATGCGCGGTGATCCGCAATTTTTTCAGCATCGCCGGACTGGCAGCGCTGAAAACCGAGGCGCTGGAACGCAAGGAACAGACGTACTATTCTCCCAACAAGAAATGCAACATCTACCTAGGAGACGGCAATCCGGAACTGCCGGATGACCATCCGCAGAATATCTTCCTCGACCGCACCAACGGCTTCATCACCTCCGATCTGCTGGGTGAGGAAACCGCCTCGCACCGCCTCTACTATTGGGAACCGCTCCGGAGGTTCTTGGCGGACTGCTTGGGCAAGCAGGAGTTGTTCATCTACGAAGACCCGGTTTCCAACATGATCGTCAATGTCGGCAAGCCCGGACAGCAGTTCAACTGGCACTTCGACACCAACGAGTTCACCATCACCATGCTTCTGCAAGCGGCGGAATCCGGAGGGGTGTTCGAGTATGTTCCCAACCTGCGCACTGCCGAGGACGAGTGCATCGAAGAGGTCAAGAAGGTGTTGAGAGGTGACCGCAGCCGAGTGAAGCAGTTGGAGTTGAACGCCGGGGACTTGCAGTTCTTCCTGGGGCGCTTTTCCCTGCATCAGGTCACGGAAAACACAGGCGGCATGGATCGCCTGCTGCTGATCCAGTCCTTCACCGAAAAGCCGAGGGTGATCGGCAGCATGTACCGTGTGAAAGACCTTTATGGAAAGATCACCGAAGCTCACATTACAAACAAGCAAGAAAAAGTTCGTGCCGATGGTCTTTTGGACTAAAAATAGTTGGAGCAAAATTATCATTTTAACCTTTCATCTCAAAAAATATTATGAAAATTGGATTCATCGGTCTAGGCAATGTTGGAGGAAAACTGGCAGGTAGCCTGTTGCGTAACGGATTTGATCTTACTGTTCGCGATTTAATCGAACAAACAGTTCAACCATTTCTGGAACAAGGAGCAAAATTTGGTGAATCTCCAAAAAATATTGCTGAAACCACAGACCTGATAATCACTTGCCTGCCCAGTCCTGTAGTAAGCGCAGCGGTTATGGAAGAAAAGGATGGGGTGCTTGCCGGAATGTCAGCTGGTAAAATATGGGCAGAGATGAGCACCACCGATGAAGCAGAAGTTATAAGAATTGGCGAAAAGGTACAAAAAATGGGAGGGGAACCCCTTGACTGTCCTGTTTCAGGGGGATGTCACAGAGCCGCGACAGGCAACATTTCTATTTTTGCTGGAGGAGAAAGATCAACATTTGATAAAATGCTGCCTGTTTTGAAAGTGCTGGGACGACGTATTCTACACACTGGTAAACTTGGTTCCGCCTCTGTTCTGAAGGTACTGACTAATTATTTGGCTACGGCAAATCTTGTCACCCTTTGCGAAGCACTGACCACAGCTAAAAAGGCAGGCATGGATCTTAATACTACCTATGAAGCAATCCGGATTTCTTCAGGAAATTCATTTGTTCATGAAACAGAAAGCCAGGTAATCCTCAACGGAAGCCGTGACATCAACTTTACGATGGATCTTGTGATAAAGGACGTTAGTCTGTTCCAGTCGATTGCGGATCGTGAAAGAGTTCCCTTGGAAGTTGCACCCATGCTGATAGATATATTTAAGGACGGAGAAAAACGTTACGGAGCAAGAGAGTGGTCACCGAACATCATCCGCCGCCTTGAGGAATCCTGTGATACACAGGTTTTGACTTCCGGATTCCCTGCAGAAATATTGGATAATGAACCGGAAAAAACCGGTGAGGAAGTGCTCGTTCAAAGATAAAAACGTCATTGCAGTATGGAATTCAACCATTTCCTTTCAAGCTACTTCCCTGATCCTGCCTATGGGGGTCATCAGCTTTTTGCCGATATGCTGGAACAGGCACAAGCCGCAGATCGCCTGGGTTATCGCGGAGTCACGATTCCAGAGCATCACCTGATCAACATCCTGCTCACACCTTCGCCGTTGCAGATGGCAGTGAAGGTAGCCAGCATTACAAGGCATATCGAGGTGGTGACCTCAGTTGCGGTGCTGCCGATCCGGGATATGCGGATATTCGCCGGTGAGGTCACGCAGGCGGACATTCTCACGGACGGACGGCTGGTGCTTGGGGTCGGTCGCGGTGCTTTTGCTTATGAGATCGAGCGTTTCGGTGTACGCATGGAAGAGACCAGAGCAAAATTCGATGAAAGCGTTGAAGTCTTGATTGCCCTGCTTTCTCAGGAAGAGGTGGGCTGGTCCGGTGAGTATTACAACTTCGAGCCGCTGACCATCATGCCCAGGCCCTTGACAAAGCCGATGCCCCGGATGATGATTGCGGTTATGAATCCTCCTGGCATTGCCGCGTGTACCCGGCGAGGTTTCCATATCCAGACCACTCCTCTTGCCGGAAAGCGTGAGCTTTTCAAGAACCAAATAAATGCACATAAGGAAGCCAAGGCCGAGCTGGGCACCAAAGGGGAACACCTGCGCATCATGATGTCGCGTGTCACTTATTGCGCTGAAAACGAAGCCGAAGCTAGTGATATTCTTGCCCGCGCCTATGACTATTACGGTCGCTTTGACAATGTCTTCACAGGTCCTGGGGAAGTGGAAAACGGTTGTATTCTTGCCCTGCCATGTATTCGATCAATCGAGGAACTGGAGCAGAACCTGCTGATCGGCACCCCCCAGCAGTTGATTGATCGCATGGCAGAATACCACGAGGCTGGAATTGACGAGTACATTCTGAGTTCAAACCTTGGACAGCCCCAGTCCCAGCATCTTGATGCCATGCAGCGCTTTGCCGAGGAAGTGATGCCCCATTTCTGTACTTCAACAGGAGTGAAGAATGCCGCATAGCGCCAGTTGTGGTTTTAAAGTAATACATAGCATTTTCAGAATAATTCAGAGTTTATTCCCTCACCGTTACATTCATTTACCGCTAACAGTCCCCCTTCTCCCCAGGGGAGAGGGTAGGGGTGAGGGGTGTAACCAAGGAGTGACTATAATATGTTCGAAATTACCATAATGTTAGAATTTACCAGTTGAGTATTTAACATGAGTGCTGTTGAAGTTTCCTACACCGTTGAGGGGGCAGGGCCGCCGCTCTACATGGTTCACGGAATCGGCTCGCGGCGAGTCACATGGAATGCGCTGGTGGAGGACCTCAAGGCCGACTTCACCTGTGTCTCTTACGACCTGAGGGGCCATGGTGACAGTCCGGTGCCTCCTGTACCGTATTCGCTGGATGAACTGGTTGAGGACTTGGAAGCCCTGCGGAAGCGTTTGGGGCATGAGCGAATTCATGTGGTGGGCCACTCGCTTGGTGGACAGATCGGTCCGGCCTATGCCCGCACACAACCGGAGCGGGTAGAGACGGTTACACTGCTCAGCACAGCAGCAGGACGTACCCCGGAAGACAGCGCCAAGGTCAAGGGGGTTGTCGCAGCCATGCGGGAAAAGGGTGTGGAGCCGGTGCTGAAAACTCTCATAGAACGCTGGTACACCGATGATTTCATCTCTCGCCGCTCGGACGCGATTGATGCCCGTATCCAGCAGGTTGTTGACACTCCGGAAGAGGTATTTCTTAGCGTCTTTGACATTTACGCCGGTACGGAAATGCTGCCGTGGCTCCCGCAGGTGACCTGCCCTTGCCTGGTGATGACCGGGGAACTCGACGGCGGCTGCAACCCGCGTCTAAATACTGTGATAGCAGACGTCCTTCCCAACGCCGAACTGGTGATACTGGAAAACCTCAAACATTCAATTTTGATCGAAGGTCCTGAGAAAGTATTGCCTCCGCTAAAAGATTTTCTGTGTCGTCATTTCAAAAAGTGAATACAGCTAAACCATCAAATGCAAAATACTCAGGGTGACTTCTTGATACAAAAATCAAATGGTTATTAAGGACATTCACAAGAAGCGGCAATGATCGTTAAACGAGTGTAGATTACTCAGGCGCCCGTCAGTAACGTGTGTATGGTAAAATTCCCACTATAAATTGATTCAATTAATGAGCAGCAAGCTTGAAGTTGGTAATCGACAGTTGGTACCTGTAAAAGAAATCACAAGACTGGTAAGCAGTGTATTCCAGAAAGTTGGTTGTGATACTGATATTGCGGAATTTGTCGCTAATCATCTGGTAGAGTCAAACCTGAAGGGAGTGGAGTCCCACGGGGTGATGCGTATGATTCAGTATGTAGAGCAACTTGAAAGCGGCTATATGATTGCCTCAGGTCGCCCTTCGTTGAGCCAAAATGAAAAGGGCAGCTGGATTGTTAATGGTCACGGAGGCTTTGGAATGCCTGCTCTGCAGCTGGGAATGGAAAAAGGAATTGAAGTGGCGAAAGAAAATGGGATTTCCATAGTTGCTGTAGTCCATTGTGGACATACAGGGCGTTTGGGTGCGTTCGCGGAAAAAGGCGCTGAAGCCGGCTGTTTGACGATATGGGTTGGAGGCGGTGGTCACAAGGATTGGCCTCAAGTGACTCCACATGGAGGAGCAAAGGGAATGTTGCCCACCAATCCTTTTGCCTTTGGTATTCCGGGCGGTAAACGCGGGCCTGTAGTGCTGGATTTCTCAACTGCACGAATTGCAGGTGGCTGGATTTACGCGGCCAAAAGTGCGGGGGTACTGTTGCCTGAAGGTGTTGTTGTTGACGCAAACGCAGAGCCTACACGCAATCCAGATGACTACTTCAATGGCGGAGCAATTTTACCAATGGCCGGTGCAAAAGGATATGGCCTGGCCTTGCTGGCAGAGTTGATTGGGGCAGCAATGTTAGGACCGGTGACCACCGAGATGAACTGGCTATGTGTATGTATTGACACCGCTTTGTACAGCGACGGTCAAAAGTACCAGGAAGTTGCGGAGGAAATACTGCAGGAACTGCGATCCTGTCCGCCTGTCTCCGGAGTAGAAAAGGTTGAAATTCCGGGTGAACGTGAACGAGAATTTCAAAGCCAAAACTTGAAGAAGGGTGTTGCGATACCTGAGCAAACATGGAACCAAATGATGAATTTAGCAAATCGATTAAAAGTCCAATTTTGATTTTCTTAAAGTTTAGAGATGTTTAGAAAGAGTGGAACTGTCCCTTATCTATCTCGAAAAATTTACACATCTAGCTGCTCTAAATGTGAAAAGCTAATAAATCCCGTATTCAACCTCATAATGGACCAGGGGAAATTGGTTCAAATGGCTTTTTGTGAATACATCTAATAGTAATGCCTTTTGCTTTAATTTGCAGTTGTGATAGTTTGATATCAGAACTTAGTTGATAAATAATAACGGTGAATCTCAAATGACTTACGAAGCAATAATTAATCTGCAGCAGCATCCAATACAGGATGCAAACTATACTAATGAATGCAAAGCAAAACTTGATCGAAACGGCGCCTTAGTGATGGAAAATTTTTTGACAGACAGTACAATTAATTTTCTGCAAAATGAGGCCGGAGAAGTACGTCCTTTGGCTTATTTTTGTCACCAGAATCACAACGCCTATCTGCTGGACTCGGACCCTGAGTTTCCTTCAGAGCACATCCGCAACCTGGAACTGGTCAGCGACAAGGGCTGCGTGCCCCACGATCAGGTTCCGGAAGACTCCCCGCTGCGCACGCTTTACGAGTGGTCTGACTTCCGTGAGTTTCTGGCAACTGTGCTGGAAGAGCCGATCTTTCCCTACGCGGACACGCTTTCTTCCATCAACATCAACTACTTCGAGAAGGGACAACAACTTGGCTGGCATTACGACAACGCCTCATTCGCAGTAACCCTGATGGTGCAGGCACCTGAGCAGGGCGGGGAATTCGAGTACCGGGAGCGAGTGCGCAACAAGGAGGCAGGAGAACAGGGTTTTTTCGACACTGAAGCCGTGGTCAACGGCAGCCTCGCTTGCAAAACCCTGGCGATGGGTGATGGGGCTTTGGTGCTCTTCCGGGGCCGAAACTCCCTCCACAGGGTTGCTCCGGTTACCAGCGATCAAGCTCGTATACTGGTTACGCTGAATTTCAATACTGAACCGGGCATGATGCTTTCGGAACTTGCCCGTATGACTTTCTTTGGCCGTCTTGAATAATAACTAAAGTACAATCCTGTTCACAGGTTAATCTGTAAACACAAACTTTTTTTAGAAAGTCAATAGCTGATAATCCCGTAAAAAGTCCATTTACCGCAATTTTCCCCCTTTAACATATTGATATTATTAGGGGTGGATTTTATTATTTAGACTTTTTACGAAACCATCAATAGCTCATTTATGTTGAATTTTTCACTTAGTGATGAACAGCAAATGCTCGTGGAAATGACGAGGAGTTTTGTTGAAAAAGAAATGATGCCACATGAAGCAATACTTGAAAGCACTGATGATTTGCCTCCGGAACTGGCTTCTTCGTTGAAAAAAAAATCAATTGAATTAGGACTGCATGCCTGCAATCTTCCTGAAGAAGTTGGCGGCGGAGGTTTAGACGCAGTGTCTGTGATGCTGATTGAAAAAGAGCTTGGACGCACCTCACTTGCTATGGCGGAATGTGCTCATCGTCCGCTGAATATTCTTGCCGCCTGCAAGGGAAAGCAAGCTGCAGAATTTCTGGAGCCAACTATTCGAGGCGACAAGCGTGACTGCATTGCCATGACTGAACCTGAAGCCGGTTCTGATTTACGCAGCATGAAATGTAAAGCAGTCCTTGATGGTGATCACTGGCTGATAAACGGTGTAAAACATTTTATCTCCCAGGCCTCAGTTTCAGATTTCTGCGTACTGTTTGCCGCAACCGGAGAAGAAGAAACGGAAAAAGGAATCAAAAAACGCATTTCAGCTTTTCTTGTTGATTTCAGTGATTCAGGTGTTGAAGTTGCTCAGGGATACAAAAATGTTTCACACCGCGGATATACAAATAACATTCTGAATTTCAACAATGTCCGTGTTCCTGAATGGAGGATTCTCGGGACAGAAGGTCAGGGATTCCAGTTGATAAATGAATGGCTGGGGCCAACTCGCCTGACTGTTGCGGCTACAAGTGTGGCAAGAGCCGAGAGAGCTTTTGACTCAGCCTTGCAATATTCAGCCACACGTGAGCAGTTCGGGCAGAAAATCGGTAAATTCCAGGGGATCTCTTTTCCGCTTGCTGATATGGCTTTGGAAATAAAGCTTGCAAACCTGCTGCTTTTGGAAACCGCCTGGAAAATTGATGAGGGAACAGTTACTCCGGAAGACTGCGCTATGGCCAAACTTTACTGCACCGAAATGCTGGCAAGAGTAGCTGATCAGTCAATTCAGACTGCTGGTGGAATGGGATTGATGGAAGACCTGCCTTTGGAACGTATCTGGCGTGATTCACGTGTGGAACGGATTTGGGACGGCACATCTGAAATACAGCGTCATATCATCTCACGTGCGCTGCTTCGCCCGCTTGGAGCATGATAAAAGATAAATCTAATCCTGCTGAAAACCGTAAAACATGAAAATAACTAAACTGAAAACTGTACCTGTAAATTTACCATTAGAAAAGCCGATTGCCACTGCTATTCACACAATTCGATCGGTAGGCTGTGTACTTGTCTATCTGGAAACAGATCAGGGCATCACAGGTGAAAGTTATGTTTTCACTTTCAATGCTGCCCGTCTGAAAGTATTTGATGAAATGATCAACAGCTTTGCTCATCATCTTGAAGGCCAGGATCCCCGCTACGTTGAAGGTATCTGGCAAAAAATCTGGTCAGAAATCAATCCAATCGGACACAAAGGTGTTACTATCTATGCTCTTTCCGCATTAGACACTGCCTGCTGGGATCTGATTGGAAAATATTCGGAAATGCCTTTGCACCACATCTTTGGTGCATGCAGAAATACAGTAAAAACCTACGCAAGCGGTGGTATGTGGCTTTCCAGTAGTATTGATGAACTGGTCGATGAAGCACAAGAATTCATTGAACAGGGATTTCTCTCAATGAAAATTCGTGTGGGAAATCAAAATCCGGAAACAGATTTAGAACGAGTGAGAATTGTCCGAGAAACCATAGGAAGAGACATTGAACTGATGGTGGATGCAAATCAGGGGTTTACTCCTAAACAGGCAATTCGTCTTGGGCGAAAACTGGAAAAATTTGACTTAGCATGGTTTGAAGAGCCTGTCAGTGCCAATAATCTCAAAGGGCATGCCGAAGTACGTTCTGCTCTGAATATTCCGATTGCCAGTGGTGAAACCGAATATACCAGATATGGCATGAAAGCAATGCTGGATGCACAGGCATGTGATGTTTTGATGCCGGACTTACAGAGAATTGGAGGACTGAGTGAATTCAGAAAAGTTGCATCCCTGGCTGCGGCTTATGAAATTCCTGTTTCGACACACATATTTACCGAACAAAGTTTATGTATCGCCGCTTCTTCTCCTAATTGCATTTCTGTTGAACACATGCCATGGTTCAGTGCTTTATTCTGTGAAAGCATGGAAATAAAAGATGGAATGCTGGAAATACCTGATCGTCCCGGAATTGGATTTACTTTTGACGCAGACTCAGTGAAACGATTCCGGATGGACTGAAAACTTCCCAGAATTACAATAACTCCCCACTTTATCCCGTTTAAAACTGTTTGAAATGAAGTATGCCTGACTGTGATGTTATTGTTGTAGGTCGTGGGTTGATAGGTTCTGCGACCGCAAGACAGCTTGCAAATGCTGGCGCGAATGTAGCCCTGATTGGTCCGGGAGAGCCTGAAAATAATCATACTCATAACGGATTATTTGGCAGTCACTATGATTCAGGTCGCATTGTTAGAATTCTTGATCCAATTCCATATAGTGCTCAGATTTCCAAAGCATCAATTGAACATTATCGACCTCTTGAAAAACTGACAGGCATTGGATTTTATCAAGAGGTGGGTTTTTTAGTAGTGACGAACAACAAGTATTACTACAGTGATATAGAGGCAGTAGGGAAAACCTTTTACCCCCAGGCGGAGCGTATTCCCCAAAATGAGTTAGCAGAGCGTTTCCCTTATTTCAATTTTCCTGCTGATGTTAAGGCAATATTTCAGCAAACCAAGGCAGGTCACATCAATCCCCGTAAGCAAATTGCCGCACAAAATAAAGCTTTGGAGATATATGGGGGGACAGTTATAGATGATGTTGTTTTTGAAATTAAGCAAAAGGATTTAGTTGTTTCCGTCAGAACAAACCAGGAATGGATTGACAGCAAAAAAGTAATTCTTGCCACAGGAGCCTATGCGAATTCAGGTAGCATTATCCCGCGAAAAATTGATTTTGGAGTTGTGCCGCATACAATTGTACTTGGTGAGATCACAATGGAACAACTTCCTAATCTGAATGGGACGCCCTCACTGAGCTATCGTTATGGGAGTGATCCGATGCGATACATTTATTTCATGCCTCCGATTCTATATCCGGACGGAAAATTCTACATCAAGATCGGTCATTCAAATGGAGATCCCATGCCAAATGACATGAATACGCTGACCAGTTGGTTCCAAAGTGATGGTGACATGGAGAAAGTTGAATGGTTGTCAGAAACTCTTCAAAATCTGCTTCCTGATGTCAAATTTGCCAGTTTACACAGCAAATCCTGCGTGACCACAAAATCTCCTACAGGCAAGCAATTTATCGATCAGTTTGATGAAAAACAGATTTACGCGGTGCTGGCAGACAATGGGCAGTGTGCTAAATCTGCGGATGAGGTTGGTTATATTGCTTCGGAATTTGTTATGAACGGACGCTTCCCTGATCCGTATCGGCGGGCAGACTTTCGAATTAAGTACTCGGCTTAATTCGAAATGTCGTTTTAAATTTATCCTGGTTTAAAACAGGAGTGTTAAGTTAATTTACATTATAATTCAATATCTTAGCTAATTAAACTGCGTGGATAGAGAGTTTCAGTATTTCCGTCAATTCCCACAATTTGCCCCGAAATATGCTTTCCGTAATCTGAACTGAGGAAACAAATCATCTCCGCAATTTCTTCCGGCTCAACAAAACACTGCATTGAAGTGCCGATCTTATACATTTTGCGCACTGTTTCAGGCTCAAGGTTTTCTGCTTCAGCATGTGCATAAATTACTCGTTCAACACGATCTCCGCTGACATTTCCGGGAACGATTCCGTTGACGCGTATGTTGTCCGGCCCAAGTTCCATTGCCAGCGATTTTGTCAAACCGGTAACAGCCCATTTTGCGGCAACATAAGGACTTCTAGTAGGATAACCCATAATACCTGCTCCAGAAATCAGGTTGATGATAACTCCTTGCTGCTGCTGCTTAAAAATCGGCACAGCGCGGCGAGTGCAGTAAAACTGTGAATCAATGCAGACCGCCATGCATTCCCGCCATTCCTGATCAGTTATATTTTCCACGAGTTTGGTTGGTCCGGCAATTCCCGCGTTGTTTACAAGTATATCTAGTCCAACCTCAGAAATCTGATCGAACATTTGATCAACTACGCTTGAATCAGACACATCGCATACAAATGTTTTGATATCATTTTCAAAAGAACTAAAATTTTCCTCGTCAATGTCACAGATCATTACCTCAGCCCCCAGTTTATGCATGGAAACCGCCGTAGCACGACCGATACCGTTTGCTGCTCCACTGATAAACGCGCGTTTGCCTTCAAGTGAAATTTCCATGTTGATACAGCGGAATTCAAAATATATGGAGTTAAGCTGTTAAAAAAACCGGAAGAAAAGACTTTTGTTCATAATGAATAGGTAAAGAACGTCCATATTTAATCAAAGATTAAAAAAATTCTATTACAAAAATTTTGACTAAGCAAACAAATATAATTAATGTGTTATTTCTATTTTTTATATTTAAAGGAGTGGTATGAACGTTGATCATGCGCGCAATATTCTACAAATATCTGTAGCAGAAAATTTATGGCAATAACAGTAAAACCGCTCGGACAAACTGAAGTCCTGTCTTGCTTTTCTATGTTTCAATTCTCAATTTTAGGCAATCATATAGATTTCACTCAAAATGAACCTTGATCGTCTTTTTCGCCCTGAATCAATTGTTGTTTATGGAGGGAAGTGGTCGGACTACGTTGTTGAACAGTGCCGCAAGCTGGGCTTCCCTGGTCAAATCTGGCGTGTGCATCCCACAAAGGAGGGCTGCTTTCGTTCGGCAGCGGAGCTTCCGGACACTCCGGATTCTGCGTTTCTGGGAATCAACCGAGAACTGACTATTCAAGAATTAACAGCTCTGCGCAATCATGGAGCCGGCGGATCCGTGGTATTTGCCTCCGGATTTGCTGAGGAAACCGATGGTGTGGACTGGGCATGTAAACTCGATGAGGCTGCTGGTGAGCTGCCTTTCATCGGTCCGAACTGTTACGGATTTGTAAATTATTTCGACCGAGTGGCGCTCTGGCCGGATCAGGTTACAGGGGAACATGTTGATAAAGGTATAGCATTCATTGCTCAGAGCGGAACTATTTCAATTTCGGTAATGGGTCAGCGGCGGTCTTTACCGCTTGGATATGTGATTACCCTTGGTAACCAGCAGAGACTTGCAGCGGAAGATTTGATTCGCTACTGTGCTGATGATGATCGTGTGTCAGCAATTGGATTATATCTGGAAGGTATTCTGGATGTGCAACAATTTATTGACGCAGTAGATTACGCTCGTTCCTTAGAAAAGCCTATCGCATTGATCAAAGCAGGTCGTTCAGAACAGGGAAGGAGTATTGCTCTGACCCATACCGGGGCTTTAACGGGCTCAGACGAACTGCACGACGCGCTGTTTGAAAGGCTTGGTATCGCTCGTTGCGAGACTCTCAGTTCACTGGTGGAAACACTGAAACTGCTGCATTGTTTTGGCCCACTTCCTTCTAATCATATATTGGTAATGGGAGCATCCGGAGGGGACATGTCAATGGTTTCTGACATTGCAAAGGATTTGGAACTGGATTTTTCTACTATTCCAGACGACAAACAAGGTGCTTTGAAGGCTACAGTCGGCGAACGTGTTAAACTAAGCAATCCTCTTGATTTTCAGACTGCTACATGGTTTAGCTATTCAAAGCTTCGTGAAATGTTTGATGTCATTTTGAAATGCGATTATGCTGTGACGGCTTTAATGCTTGATCCTCAGGATGAAACTGAGGCGGATACTGAATCTTTTAACATTGTGATTGAAAAGTTTCTTGAGGCTGCCGGCGACAATTATGCTCATGCAGCTTTGCTTTCATCTTTACCGGAAAGTCTCTCCAGGTCAACACGTGAAAAATGCTTTGAATCTGGAGTCGTTCCGTTACAGGGACTTGCTGAGTCTCTTGAAGCCCTGAATCATGCTAACGGAATCAGGAGAGCCTGGGATAATTGGTCACCTCCGGAGATATTACCTTCTCCTCCGGATGAGTTATCGTTACGGACTTTAAGTGAAGTCGAGGCTAAGAAACTACTTAAACAGCATGGAATAAATGTTCCCGAAAACTGCCAGGCCAATGCTGAGAAAGCCGATCAAGCTGCTAAAGCAATTGGTTATCCGGTAGTTTTGAAAGCCATCGTGCCTGAACTCATTCACAAAACCGAAAGAGGGGCCGTGGCATTGAACCTTAAAAATGCTCCGGAAGTAGTCGAAGCAGTTTTTAGAATGTCCGAATTTGCCGAAACATTTTTAATAGAGGAAATGATCACGGACGGCGTGGCTGAACTAATCCTTGGAGTTACCGTTGATCCGCAGTTCGGCTTTGCCTTGACGCTGGGAGCAGGTGGCACCCTAACTGAACTGCTGCGGGATTCTGTGGCATTTTTGCTGCCAATTTCAGAAGCTCAGGTTTGGAAAGCGGTTCAGGGCTTGAGAGTAAACGCTTTATTAGAAGGCTGGCGTGGCAAGCCGAGAGGCGACACCAAAGCGTTGGTTGAGAACGTACTGAAACTTGCGGAATTCGTTGAGAAGCATGGTGACCGTTTGGCCGAACTAGAACTAAACCCACTGATCGTGCGCCCTCAAGGTAAGGGAGTGGTAGCCGCTGACGCGCTTATTCGTTTTAAGTGACGGTTTCAGAAGACAGCCAATTGAAAGTGATTGTGGCGACGGTTGCAGCGGCCAACTGTACAATGATGAAAGCCGGAACATTCGTGGGGTCGATTCCGGAAAAGGTGTTGGTCAAGCTCCTTGCAATCGTCACTGCCGGATTGGCAAAGGAGGTGGACGAGGTGAACCAGTAGCCTGCGCTGATGAACAGGCCGACAGCATAAGGAACCGCTTCCGGACGTGTTTTCAGACAGCCAAGAATGGTGGCGACAAGTCCGAAGGTGGCAACAAATTCTCCGATCCATTGCCCTGTTCCGGTACGTGCGGTGGTGGACGGATCAAACAGCGGATTATCAAACATGGCGTGCGCGATCATCATGCCGAGGATGCCGCCGATTATTTGCACCACCACATACTGCGCGGATTCCAGCGGACCGATCTCCTTGCGAATAGCAAAAGCCAGGGTCACAGCCGGATTAAAATGTGCTCCTGATAACTGGCCGAACATCAGGATCAGTACCACTAGAATTGCTCCGGTGGCAATCGTGTTGCCCAAAAGCGCAAGGGCGTCATTCCCGCCGGAAAGCCTTTCGGCCATGATTCCGGAGCCTACAACGGTAGCCAGCAAGAACAAAGTTCCCAGCCACTCAGCGAAAAGTTTACGAGCCATGATGGATCAAGACCAAGCCAGCAAACTGTAAAGCGTCCCCAGCGAGAACGCCCCGGCGAAGGCGAAGAGCAAATACGCCGCAAACACCGGAGGCCGCGCCAAGGCCCAGACGGCGATGGCGGCCGGGATGGAACTGACCCCGCCTGCCAGCAGGAAGGCCATACCCGCGCCTGGAGCCATTCCCTGTTCGATCAGTCCGCCAATCAACGGCAGTGCAGCGTAGCCGTTGAGATAGGCGGGAACCCCCACGATCGTGGCCGTCAGCAGCGTCAGCCAGTCATCTCCCCCAATCAGAGTCGTGATTGTTTCTGCCGGAACGTAGGCCAGCATCAGGCTTTCGAGAAAAAAGGCGATCAGCAGCCACTTTCCGAGAAACAACGTGTTGTCCAAGGCGTTTTTCCCGAAGCGTTCGCGTCGCTCTTGCGTTTTCCAAAATCGCCAGACGACTTCCTTGGGATTGCGCACGCTGGAAGCTCCGCAACCGCCGTCGCCTACACCCTCGCGCAACGGCTCCGAAAACGCCCCGCCCCGCATCAGCACGAATGTTCCAAAACCGCCAAGCAGCCCCACGCTCACCGCCGCGAAGGTTTTGAACACCGCAAACTCCAGCCCCAGCGTTCCGGCAGTGAGGAAGAACATCGAGGGGTCCATCAAAGGGGAAGCCAGCCAAAAGGCCATAACTGGAGCAAGTGGCACGCCCATAGACAACAGTGCGGCAATTAACGGGATTACACCGCAGGAGCAGAAAGGTGACAGCCCGCCCATCAGCGCCGCGAAGAGGATCATCGTCGTCTCCCGGCCTGTGAAGGCGCGGGCGATCAGGTTGTCCGCACCACTCGCCTTGGCATAGGCCGCCAGTGCGATGGACGACAGCAGATACGGAGCAATGCCCGCAAGATTGGCCAGCGTGAAACGCAGGCTTTCCAGACCTTGCTGCTGATCCCAAACGGTGAGCGCGGCAAGCCCGGCCACCAATGTCCACAGCACACGATCCCGCAAGAAGGCGGGCAGTTTCATGCTCCATCTATTTTGCTTTAGGGAAATTCCAAATATACTCATGATTATTCCTTTCAGTTGAGGATCAGGCCACCATTTCTTCTGCTTCAGTGTCGGTTTCCGGAGCTTCCGAAGTCAACCCCAGGCAGCACTCGTTTGTCAGGAATGCAATAACGGATTCCAGTTGAGTGTAGTTCATTACACACCACAGCGATGTTTGCTCACGCCGCTGGTGAATCAATCCGACGGACTTGAGGTGGCTCAGGTGATGTGAGAGTGTCGAAGCCGGAATGCCCACCTCCTCCTGAATCCGCCCCACCGGAACTCCATCCTCACCGGCCTGCACCAGCAAACGGACAACCTTTAAGCGTACTGGATTTCCTAATTCTGCTAATATCTCTGCTACTGTCTCTATTTGCATGTTTTGTTGCAGACTTTATTTTAAATATTCGATAATTCTAGAATAACAAAAATAATAGATTTTGTCAAGAATTATTTTATGAATTTTTATTTTTGATTTGGTATTGGTTCAAAAACTTGCGGAACTTTTTCAGCAGGTGTAACATGCCATGCTGATTTGAATTAAAGTAAAGCAGAACATATTTTTCAAGCGATAAACAGGTGTGTTTAAGTTGTAAACCTTCATAAAAGTAGAAACTGATGTCCGATAAACCATTTGTACTTAACCAGCGAGGACCTGTTCTGGAAATAACTCTTTCCAAGGGCAAGGCAAATGCAATAAGTGCCGAGGACAGCCGCAAAATGAATCGCATGTGGGAAGCATTCAGGGACAATCCGGAACAGCGTTTTGCGATACTAACAGGCAAAGGGGAAAAATTTTTCTCTGCCGGGTGGGACCTGAAAAATGTGGCTGATACCGGAGAAGAATCTGATTCAGATTATGGCTCCGGAGGTTTCGGCGGACTGAACTATCCTCGCAATTTCAATAAGCCTGTAATTTGTGCTGTTAACGGAATCGCCTGTGGAGGCGGTTTTGAAATAATGCTTGGCTGCGACATAATTGTAGCAGAGGAACACTCCACTTTTGCACTTCCGGAGATAAACGTGGGTGTGCTTCCGGATTGTGGTGTGGTGAAGCTGAGGCGGCGTATTCCGTATCATGTTGCGGTTGAACTGATGATGACCGGACGCTGGATGGATGCCGAGGAGGCCATGCACTGGGGGCTTGTGAACCACATTGTTCCTCAAGGCCAGGGACTGGCCAAGGCACGAGAAATTGTGGAACAGCTTGCTGCCGGTCCTCCACTGCTTTATCCCGCAATTAAACAGGTACTGAGGATGACCGAGATGGTAACAGAACATGAAGCATTTTCTGTGCATGATGCCTGTTCCGCTGTTGAAACTGTAAATCGCTCTGAAGACATGAAGGAGGGAGCAAAAGCATTTGCTGAAAAACGTAACCCTGAATGGAAAGGAAAATAATAAATGAAAGCTGCAGTATGCCGTGAATTTGGAAAACCACTGGTAATTGAGGATATAGAACTACTGCCACCTAATACAGGAGAGGTACAGGTGAAACTGGGCGCCTGTTCAATCTGTCACAGCGATATACTATACGCTGAAGGAGCATGGGGAGGAGACCTGCCCGCAGTTTATGGCCATGAAGCAGCAGGGGTTGTGGAAAATGTAGGCGACGATGTAAATAATATACAAGTCGGAGATCATGTACTGGTAACATTAATCCGGTCATGTGGTACATGTCATTACTGTTCCCAGGGAAACAAAGTCCAATGCAGCACAGCTTTCCCATTGGATGAGAATAGTCCTCTTAGAACTTCAGATGGAGAATTGATCGCTCATGGACTACGGACAGCAGCTTTTGCCGAATCAGTAGTTGTAGATGCTTCCCAGGTGGCACCCATACCCAAAGATATGTCAATGGATAGCGCCTCCCTCTTGAGCTGCGGTGTCATCACAGGTTTTGGCGCAGTTGTCAACACCGCAAAGATTCCATCAGGATGCAGTGTAGTGGTCATGGGCACAGGAGGAGTTGGGCTCAACAGTGTTCAGGGAGCCGCCATTGCGGGTGCTGAAAGTGTAATTGCCCTGGACCTTTCTGATCAAAAACTGAAAGCCGCTCAGGAATTTGGAGCAACGCACACCGTAAATGTGAGCCGTGAAAAAGCAACCAAGGCTGTTTATGGAATTACAGAAGGGCGTGGCGCAGACTACGTTTTTGTAACAGTGGGAGACAAAAACGCTATTGAACAGGGCTTTAAAATTCTAGGCAGAGGCGGAACTCTTGTGGTTGTAGGAATGACTGCAAATGGAGTGAAGATTGAGTTTGATTCCTGCAAATTTGCCTCGATTGAGCAAACCCTGCTGGGAAGTAAAATGGGATCTACCCGTCTAGTCACTGACATTCCATGGTACATTTCTCTTTACCAACAAGGCCGACTCAAACTTGATGAATTGATTTCCGGCCGTTATCCACTTGAAAATATTAATGAAGCTATTGCTGATGTAAGCAAAAATGATGCTTTACGGAATGTGATCATTTTTTAGCATTGTATTCCATGAACAGTGGCAGCTTGCAAATCAGCAGCATCGAAACCTTCAGCAACAGGTTCGTAGGACTCGTAAAGGTGCGCACAGCAGATGGTTCTGAAGGCTGGGGACAAGTCTCGCCATATAATGCTGATATAACTGCGATGGTCGTGCATCGTCAGATTGCACCTTACGCGCTGGGAGCAGATGCTCTTCATATCGAAAAACTTGTTCAGGAGATTCCGGAAAAGGAGTACAAATTTCCGGGCTCTTACCTGCGTCGAGCACTTGCAGGTCTGGATACAGCACTCTGGGATTTACACGGCAAGCTTGAAAACAAAAGTGTTTGTGAACTTCTGGGAGGAAAACCAAGGCC
>LULL01000245.1_pt1 | contig 28049 bp, 34 predicted proteins | sample 728161 | NCBI WGS metagenome assembly LULL01 (sample SAMN03860290, study PRJNA289734) | marine metagenome | biome: seawater column; feature: ocean; material: water; isolation source: Red Sea water column Station 149 - depth 500m | place: Saudi Arabia: Red Sea | collected 2011-10-15 | depth 500 m
TTATAAAAAAATTAAAGATTTTGTGAATAAAGAAGTTGATGCTTTAGATATTGCTAGTTAAGAATTCCCGTTATAAGAAAATTATAGCCGATCATTTCACTTAAAAATGTAAACTATGTCTCCGGTATGGACCATAAAAAAGCCTCGTGGGTTAAACGAGGCTTTTTAGTCTTAAGAAAAATGGCTGGAATGGTGGGACTCGAACCCACGACCAATAGATTAACAGTCTACTGCGCTAACCAACTGCGCCACATTCCAGTAATCTTAAGTAAATAAATTTATAAGCCCAAAATCACATACTGTCCATATTTTTTTTGAAAAAAACTTCTAATTTTGGAGCTAATCTATTGATTTTTAAGGCTTGTGTGAAAAATAGTTAAGTAAAACGCTCAATTATCCGATATAATAGCTGGAGTGCTGTAAATGTGAAGATGAAGGAGCTCTATGCTTGGACCGATTGGTGCAGAAATCATGGCGATATTTAGGCTTTTAAGTCCAGATGAAATTGATAAGTATATCGTCAATAAACAAGAGCGTACGGTGCAAGAGCCAAGTGCGATGGCCGCCAATGGCGAATCTTTAGGCCAGAGGCCACAAAATCAATCTCTAGCGTTAGAAGATAAAGCTTTAGAGGAACCAAGTGATAATGAGCAAGAACATGCTAAAGACTCAGCAAAAGTTATACCGATTCGAAAAGAGGAAGCCCATCAGTCCCAAAAGCGCAGGCAAGGAGAAGATCAGGAGCAATTAAAAAGGCAAAAATCGCTTAAAAGGCCCAAAGTCTCTGTTGATAATGATAAAAATTCTTCTTTAGAGTCGATAGGTGTACTTTCTGCAGATGCAATACGTAAGATTGAGCAAGAAAGAATTAAAGAAGAAAATAATAAAAAAGATTCAGCAACTGTGTTTTTACTTTCCGAAAGAAAAAAAATGAGAGAGTCCAAGCAAAAACTAATTGAACAAGGTGCCCTAAGACAATACCAAGTGAATTTGGCCTATGAGTTTTTCGAGGAAACAGAAGAAGATATTCTTGATGAAGAAAGAAGCTCAGACTTAAAAGGTGTTTTAATTAATAAAAAACATTTCTAAAAAGGGATTGTTGTAATCTCTGTTGATTCCTTAAGATCAAACTTTTGAATAATCTCTTGTGGTAAAATAATTTTATTATCATGAAAACTAGCTTGAGTTTTTAAGCAAAAGAAAGGGTAGTCTTTATATTGAAAGCTAATTAAATAGGGTTTTGCATCTTTATTAAGCCTCTCTGTTGCGGGAGCAAGAGTACTTGTTTTTAACTGCTGGATTAAAGTGATATCTTTGAGCTTACATCTATAATGAGGTCCCCCGTCAAAAGGATCAACTTCATTAGTATAGTGAAAGCCAATTTTTTCTAGCATTCGTTTTACTGGTAGAGTGTCTTTACCAACTTTACCGACAGCATTTCTTGCTTCATAAGGTAAAAGAGTCATATAGATATTGTTTGAAGGAAAAAGACTAAGAATAAACTCTTTGTTTGATCGACTTAGTTTATCGGCTTCATCATAATCCATATTCATAAAGCGTCTCCCAATGGCTTCCCAAAGTGGAGACTTCCCATTTTTATCAAAAGGAGGCATAAGCTCAGAGTGTATGGTTTCTTTAAATCTATCAGCGTGGATACCCATATAAAGAAATCTGACAAAAGATATTTGTTTACCCAGTTTTTCGGCATTTCCTCGATATTTGGGATTTAATACAAGCCCTCCTATTTCAGTTGGCCCGTTAGTATCTAGACCTAATCTGAGAGTACCGTGAACAAAGCCGGTATTAATAGTTTGTGAGTACTTATGTTCAGAAGAAACTCTTAAGAAAAAATGGGGCTCTTTTTCAGTTCCATGTTGGGCGTGTATCATAGAAACACCAATGACATTGTTTTCTTCAAGGTCTTCTAGGACAAAAATATAATAATTATCCTCCATTTTGTTTGAAGGTGTATGAAAACATTCATTTGATCGAAGTATTTTTTGTTTAATGATTTCTTTATCGTGTGGCAAATTTATAAATAAAACTTTACCACTTAATTCGTAAAGGTCTTCAAGATCTTCAATAGAAACATTTCGTAAAATGAACACAGTGGGCTTCCTTAAATGGATTTTTTAATGCGATTCAGTGTATCTAATAATTCTTCTTTTGTACATGACAAAGGAATATTAAGAAATGTTATTTCTGGGTGAAAATCGTGAGTAGAAATAATTCCATTATTTAAGAGTTTTTGATTATCCACCTTTTTAGGAATTTTTAAATATCGGCCTATACGCTTTATGGGTAAATGCTCTGAGTCGAGAAAATGATCGATCGTTGAAAAGTCTTTGCTATTTTTTCCTTCAGTAGGGGCAATGATCTGTTCAATTAATTTTTTTACACTTAGAAAAAATTGAATATTGTTATCTTCTGAGAATAAATGGTGAGAAAAAATATAGATGGATGAGATAAAATGTAAGTCCATACATAAATGAACATGACTTTCCATTTTTTTGTTTTCGATAATATTATGAAAAAAGAAAAGGTGAGAGTCTTTATTTATAAGATTAATGTCTTGTTCGATAATCCAAAAAAAGGTTTCAGAATTTTGTTCTAAAAAAGAGAAAATTTGTCTTTTGACCTCTTCGGGGTTGTGGTTAAGGATTTTTTCATCAATAGTAATGACAACATTATGATAGGTAATCTTAAAGTCTTCTTTGAGAACATCTTCAAAATGGACTTTTTGAAAAGTTTCAATCATTTTAGTGAATTCTGTTTTTGGCACAGAATAATTATTGGGAAGAAGCTTGTTTTCTAGTTGTTGATAATTGTGATGAATGAGAATGGGGTGAGTATGACCCAAAAAGGGTTTCTTGAAGGCCATTCTTAGATCAATTAATGTATCATTTCCCTCGGTCTTAACGTATAAACCATGACCACGATTCGTGGGTGTAAACTTTTTTTTATCAAACTCTACTTTGTTTATCTGAGCATTATTGAGCAGAATCTGAGATATCTTGTCTTTGTCGCACGGTGTTGTCATTATTCAATCTTCTTGATTTTAAAAACTTATCGCATGATAATTACTTTATGTCTGATAATGTTAAAGATCAAGTAGTCACAAAACTAAATCAATTTATTGAAAATAAAGATTATAGTGCTGCAAAGGAATATTTAAATTCTCTGGAGCTTTCTGATGTAGCTCAGTGGTATAATTTAGGCTACTTGGCTTATAAAAAAGGAGATTTAGTTACGGCCAGAGCTTATTTGGAGAAGGCAAAGTATGAGGGAATGTTTTCCGATGAAATGAGCCAAGCATTAGGTTTGGTAAAAAATGAACTAGGGTTACAATATATTGAACAAGATCATAGCTTTCAAGATAATTTAATGTTGAATATGGTGAGCTTTTCTAGTGAGTTTTATCTTGCTTTTTTTGCGATGTTTTTAAGTTTTGTTTTGATATTTATTTGGAAAAGAATTTATCTACTTGGAGTTCTTTTTGGAGTACTCGTTTTAATGGCAGGTAGTGGGTTTTATATTAAAAAGAATTATTCTATAGTTTTTAATCAAAATGAGAGTGTTGTTTATTCAGGACCTTCTCGTATTTTTGAAGAACAGCAAGTTCTACCAAAAGGAATAAAGTTTATTGTCGGGAAGAAAAGTGGAGATTGGAAATACGTGATCTACCCTCAAAGTTATCGCGGTTGGATTTATAAAAATAAGGCAATAAGTCTATGACATCTAAAGAAAAAGAAATCGAGAAATTATATCATGAAAATTCTGAGAGTTTTCATGATGATCGGCTGAATATTCCAACCCTGAAATATTTTTGGCAAGTAAGTCCACTTTCAACGGCTAAGCTTAATATCCCTAAGTTCTTGCGTGGGATAAAAGTCTTTGGAAATTTTTCAGACTATGAGCTAAAACAATTTAGTGGATTTCTTCATAAACGTGCGTTTACAAATGATGAAGTTATTATGGAAGAAGGGGATAGTGGATTCGGTTTTTATTTAATTTTTAGTGGAAGTGTTGAAATTTTTACCAGACGTTATAAAGTTGTTGATGAAGGAACTGAAATCCATCAAAGACTTATTGCAAGTTTGGGTAAGTATGAATATTTTGGAGAATTGGCCCTTTTGGAAAAACAAAATAAAAGAAATGCATCTGCCGTATCTAAGGGAGATTCAATTTTATTATCAATTTATAAACCAGACATAGAAGAGCTGATTGATAGACATCCAGTTATTGGTGCTAAATTTTTGCAAGGTATATCGCTTATTGTGGCACAGAGATTTAACTTAGTTACTACTGAGTTAAGAGCTGTTAAAGAAAAAGTTTTAGAATTGGAGAGTCGACTTGAAGGTTCAGAGCTTTAAATCAAATAAATTAAAAATAACTTTTTTTATTGTTTCTTTAGCTTTCCTCTTATTGGTTTTTTTTAGTCTTTCTAGAGTCATGATACCCTTTGGGATTGCTTATATTATTTCTCTAATGCTTAGACCTGTTCAAAAATCTTTCTTTTCAGTTGATTTGAAAAAGAAAACAGTGTCACTCTTATTGGTTTTAGGATTTGGTTTTTTATTGGCTTATCCAATTGTTGAGGCATCTAAAACAATCTCTGAAGAATCACATAAAGTTGAGTATTACTTACCAAAGTTAGAAAACTATCTTAGGCAAAAATATTCTTTGCTAAAAGAGAATATCGAAGAAAGATTTAATTATGAAATTAAAACAAATCCTGTTGATAAAGTGATAGAGTTTGGTCAAGAAAATACAAAACAAGTTTTTGTGTATTTACCTAAAATAATTGGTTCTTTACTTGAGTGGGGGCTATTAATACCTTTGTTTTTATTTTTTATTTTAAAAGATGAAAGAAAGGTGCGTTTTCATTTTATTAAAATAGTCCCAAATAATATTGTTGAGAGGGCTTACTATCTTTATTATCAGTTTAACACGAAATTTGGTGATTATATTTTTGCTAAAGCAATTGAAGCCCTTATAGTAGGTGTTATTATTACCACAGGTTTACTCATTATTGATTTTCCTTTTGCCTTTCTTTTAGGAATTATTGCTGCGATTACAAATATATTACCTTATATTGGACCGATATTGGGTTTTTTACCTGCGTTAGTCGTAGGCTTGGTAGATCAAAACCCAAACTCGACCTTAGGTGCAATGGTGGTGTTGTATATCGTTGCAAATATAATTGATTTAGCCTTAGTTTTTCCTGTGTTGGTTTCAAAAATTGTTAATCTACATCCGATTATTGTTGTGGTGAGCGTTATCTTAGGGTCTCAGTTTGGTGGCGTTGTGGGGATGATTATCTCTATACCGATGGCCGCATTTTTGAAATTATTATTCTTAGAAATTTATGCTGAACTTTATGGAAAGGCGTGATGACCTTTGACTGAGTGCTAAAAAATAGGTAAATTTTAGATATGAAGAAATACTTATCTCTATTGTTTATTGTATTCATTGTCAGTTGCGCAAGTGAAAAACCGAAAGGAAAGACTGAAGCGGAAGTTCTTTTTAAGGAAGCTAAAAATTTAATGGCCGAAGAAAGGTATCTTTTGGCCACAGAAAAATTAAATAATCTTAAGAATCAGTATCCTTATAGTTATTATGCTACACCGGCTGAACTTTTACAGGCAGATATTTTATTTTTGCAAGAAAGTTATATTGAGGCAGCAGCTGCTTATTTACTTTTTAAAGATTTTCATCCCAAACATGAGCAGATAGCCTATGTAACTTTTAGAATTGCTGAGTCTTATTATAATCAGCTTCCTGATACATATGATAGAGACTTAGAGTCTGCTATAGAAGCAATAAAATATTATAGTGAAATCCTAACTAAGTTTCCTACATCAAAGTTTGTAAGTGAAAGTAAAGAGAAAATAGAAAAGGCTAATAAAATGCTTCAGAATAAAGAGAAGTATGTTGCAGACTTTTATTTTAAAACAGAGGTTTATCAGGCTGCGAGATGGCGTTATTTAGATATTTTAAAAAACTTTGAAAATAAAAAGCTTCGCTCTCATGCGATGCAAAGAGTAATAATATCGAGTTATTATTTAAAAGAGTATGAAAAATGTATTGATTATTCAGAAAATTATTCACAAGGCTTACTTCGTTCCGATAAAGAAGTAGTTGAAGAATATAAAAATAACTGTAAAAGAAAGTTATAGATAATTTGTGCATTTGAGGGAGAGAGGGCTTGGAGAATTATAAAGAGATTAATCTTTTAGAGAAAGGTAAAGATTTATTTACTAAGAATCACTTAAAAAAAGCATATGAAGTCTTTGATGAGATTACGAATATAAATCCAAAATCCTCAGAAGCCTTTTTCTATATTGGAAATATTTTTCATATTCAAGGCCAACTTGGCAAAGCTGTAAAAGCTTTTAATAAAGTTTTAGAATTAGACCCTAAGCATACAGATGCTTCGATTAGCTTGTCTGTCATTTTAAATGATATTGGTCGGTATGAAGACGCTCAAAAAATTTTTGATAAGGCCAATGATCAAGTTAAAAATGAAAAAAAGGGGATTGAAGACCCTCATGTGAATAAAAAATTTTCAGCAAAACATTATGAACTTGCTGAAATGTATTTTTCTTATAACCGTTATGAAGAAGCTTTATCTGAATACTCTAAAGCGATTGGCCTAAACCCTGAACATTTAGAAATAAGAGTCAAAATTGCAAAAGTTTATTCAAAAAAAGGTTATGTTTCTAAAGCGTTTGAGTCTTTAAGGTCTTTAAAGTCTGAGTATCCAAACTATATTCCTGCGCGCGTAGCTTTGGGGTTATTACACTATGGTAAGGGCAATACTATTGAAGCTCAATCAGAGTGGCAAAATGCTCTATCAAAAGATCCCGCAAATGAAGAAATTCAGATGTATCTTTCTCTATCAAAAAATGCAACGGAAACGAATTTGAATGCATAAAAAAAGCCTAACTTTAAGTTAGGCTTTTTATATTAATCTCGTTTTTGTTTATATTTATGCTTCTTTTATAGATTCTTTTCTTTGTATGTTTTCGCCATCTTCTGAAGTGTTTGAAGAAGTTTCATTATGAACTTTTGGAGCGGCAACATGTGTGCGTTTGCTATCATCAGATGTATAAGTCACGATATAACTTTTTAATTCTTTATACATTTCAAATTTAACTGAAAGCTTATTGTCTTGAAGGACAATTTGTTTAGCAACTTTCTTTTCATTATTAATGACAATTGGAGCTTTGAGATTCGCGCTCATTGTAGTGATATCTGATGGGATAGTTAAAATACTATAAATTTTTGCATTATTTATATTTTCAAGTTCAACACTATTCATGTCCGCAGGAAGTAACTTGGCAATATAATCTGGTTTAAAAATTTTAGGTTCGATTATTGGAAAAGCAATTGATTCATCTTCAATGGATTGCAACCACAGAATGAGTGTGCTATCGCCTGGATCAACGACAAAAAATTTAGATAGTTTTTCAAATCCCAGCAATCCTTCTGAGAAATTGATAATATCTTCAGTATTTACTGTAAGTTCTCCGAACCTTGTAGTGTTGACTTTCACATCACCCTCCGAATCAAAATGTGGTAGATACAAATTTCTACCTTGTATGATGGTATCAGTCAATTATATTGATCCGCAAGCGGGAATTTATTTCTTCTTGAGCTCGTCATTAAGAGCAGCGAGATCAGAAGGTGATGACTGAGATGCCGCGGTGTTTTGGTCTTGAATAGCCTGATAGACCTCTTCTCTGTGTATTTTTGTCTCTTTTGGGGCTTTGATTCCCAATCGAACTTGCTTGCCTTTGATTTGGACTACTACTATTTTTATATTATCGTCTATGGCAATGCTTTCTCCAAGCTTCCTTGTTAGAACTAGCATGTGTGATTATCCCTCGTTAAAACTCCGTTTAAAGTTATTGTTGAAAACAAAACTGTTGTTCAACTGAACAACTCATATATTACTGCACTTCTGAAAAAGCAAGTATATTTTTAAAAACTTCTTACTTCTTGTAATAAATTCACGAATTTTAAGGTATTTTAGGGGGTCTTTTAAGTTAGTTGATGTATTTCATCAGGTTATTATTCATCATTTGCGCACTGGCCTTGTATGATGCGTCTAAAACATTCTTTTGACGCGTAAGGTCTGTGAAAAGGGCGGCCACATCGGCGTCTTCTATTTTACTTTTATATTCCTGATTGCTTAGCTCTTCTTTATCAATAGTATTGACTGCATTATCAATTTTGTTAATGGTTGAACCTATAATGGTTCTTACCTCAATGAGCCGCTCAATAGAGTTATCTATTTGGGGAAGAAGATCTTGAATAATTTCATGATTATTAGTGAGTAAGGCATTTTCAAGTCTCTTTAGTTTTGCAAATACAGAAACTCTGGCCTGTTCAGTTTCAGCTTCTTTAAATGTGGCAGGTGTTCTGTTGATCTGTATATCATTTTCTTTAAAATGAGGCTCTTGCTGAGTTTGAAGTTCAAACTGTTGATCAAGCTGTTCAAAAGGGGATTGTTCTAAGGGGGTTCTTGCACTCATTTTAGAGTTTGATTTTTCATAAAAGACTTCTTGTCCACTAAAAGTAATAGGAACAAAAGTATCTTTTGCCACTTCAATTTTTGTTTGTTGCTCATCTCCTAAATATTGACCATCTTCATTAAAGGGTTTTGTAAGAGTCTTAAATCCTGCGAAAACGTATTTGTTTCCAAGTCTTCTATTTCCAATTCCAATAGCTTGATTATGGAGTTGGCTTACTTCTTTAGCGACACTATTTCTAACAGCAGGGTCAAAAATATTTGAAGATTGTCCAATGGCAAGTTGTTTTGCTTTGACCATAATCTCAGAAAGTTCTTCAATTGCATTTTCAGTAAAGGTCAGCTGAGCTTTAGCGACCGAGGCATTTCTTTTATATTGATCACCATCAATTGTTTTAGAGCGAATCTCTAAAATTTCTTTATTACCGATGGGATCATCGGAGGGTTTTTGTACTCTTTTGAGATTGGATCCCTTAAGCTGCAAGTCTTCTAACTTTTGCTTGGTTTTTGCTATAGAGTAGTTAATGGAATGAATTGTGCTATTTTCAGATACTCTCGACATAACTTAATTACCTCATCATTCCTAATACAGAGTCAAACATTTCATCTGCAGCTCTTATCATTTTTGCTGAAGCTTCATAAGCCTGTTGATATTTAACCATATTTGTTGCTTCTTCATCTATAGAAACACCAGATATTCTTTCTTTAATACTTTTTGCCTGGGCCAAAATACCCTTAGATTGTTCTTGATTAACTTTAGACTTACCCGCAGCGAGTCCGATCTTAGCAACAGACTGAAGATAGGTTTCTTCAAAGGTTTTAGAACCATTACCTAGCATTTTTTCATGTTGCACTTTTGAGATTGCCACCGCAATTCTATTATCACCAGGGGAGTTTGGCTCTAAGCCTGTTGCAATATTATCTAAATCATCCTTAATTTCTTGGCTAAGCTCAATATTTTGAGAAGCTTGACTTAAATTCAAGGGCTCCTTGAAGAAATTAATATTCGTGATCTTTCCCATAAGAGCAGAATTGCGAATATTACCATTAGCGTCTACGGGAATTTTTTTATTGATATAACCACGTCTATGAATGGCGTTGGTTATATGAACAAGTCCATGCGCCATTTCATCAAGTTGGGAACGAAGCTCACTGACCTCTTGGTTTCTCGTTTGAATTAAGGCTGAAACTTGACCCGATTTAAGGTTTGAACTTATTGAAGACTTCTTTCCTCCTTCCTCAAAATAAATTTCAACCCGAGCTTCATTTTTATATGAACCTATTTCATCTCCACTTGATTTTCCAAGTTTAAGTTTGTTTAAAGAACCACCAGCAACAAGGGAACCACCCCCTACAATATTAACAACGTACTGTCCCTTTTCATCTTCATATGTATTTATTTTAAAAAAGTCAGCTAGTTGTCTTACGGCGTTATCACGCTGATCTCGCAGATCTCCAGTCTCTCCCCCCATATTTTCAAGGCGAGTTATTTCTTTGTTAAGGTCGACAATGGTAGAGCCCAAGGTATTTGCATCTGTGACGATGGCACCTAATTGATTGTCAATACGTTCTTTGACATCAGTAATGGAGGCACTGATTCTTTTGAAGTCTTTAACAACAATATTTGCATTATCTCTGACAAGAGTTCGGACGACTTCACTTTCTGGTTGGTTTGAAAGCTCACGAAAGGAGTTAAAAAATCGATTTAAAATTTTGTTCATACCATCAGAGTTAATTTCATTAAAAATTTCTTCTAGATTGGAAAGCTGAGTTGTTCTTTCTTGGTGAAAGCTATTATCTGTAATAGAATGGCTGAGTTTTTTTTCGACAAGTTTGTCGTGAACTCTTTTAACATTTTTAACATTAACACCTGTTCCAAGAACATTTTTACCTTCTTGGATTGGTGTGTTTGTCTCTGCAGTTACGGTCTGTCTGGAATATCCCTCAGTGTTGGCATTGGCAATATTATGCGAGGTCGTTGATAACGACTTTTTTGATGTCCTTAAGGATGAACGGCCAATACTAAATAAATCTGCGCCCAAAAAATAATCCTTTCGTTATGAAGACAAAAGCTATCTTGTCATTCCATTGGAAGAGTAAGTTTTAAAATTAACTTTCCCTCCAAAGCTTTCTTTGAGCTCATTAAGTGAAATGATTGCCTTATTAAGAAAAACTTGGTTCTTCTTATTCTGTTCTTGAATTTTATTGATGATATCTAAAAGAACAGCGTTAAGTCCTTCAATTTCAGCAGCTAATGATAGCTCTTTATTATCTTTTAAAACTTCAATAAGTTCTGAAAGCTTATGTGTTTTTTCAACTTGATAGAGTGCTGAAATATCTTCGGCTAAAGCACTTCTTTGTGTTTCAAGTTGATTAATAGATGAAATAGTTTCATTTTTTCTTTTTAATGTATTATCCAGCTCTTCAATATTGCTAGACATAAGATGAATATATTCATCACAAGTGAATTCATAAAGCTCAGTATGTTTTTCACAAAAGTGATGCCAAAGCTCTCTGAGTTCATTAAGTTTGAGTTTGAGCTGAAGTTGTTGTTTTTCATTCATGGATAACCTCTTTAGTATTCACTGGCTAAGATTTTGTCTGCAATCGCATCGTAATTAGGTTGATAAGTTCCAGCCTGAATTTGTGCTTTTAATTGAGCAATTTTTTCTTGGTTATTAACTTCAGGTGCAGTATCTACAGCCTTTTTAATGCGAGAAAAATCTCTAACGGAGTCAGGAATAGTAACTTTTGCATCTTTCGCAGTTTGATTGTTTAGCTCTTGAGCTCGCTCATAAGTATTCCTTCTAAGCTGTTGCGCTTTTTTAGCCTGATCAATCTCACGTTGAGCAGTTTTAGAGTTTGGAAAAAATGGAGCTCTTGTATCGATATTATTATTCATGATTCTCTCCTTTGTGAGAGTTTAAATTAACCTTCTTGTATGTATTATGTGCGTGTTCAACTGGCCGGTTTTTAAAATTGGGATATATTTGCTCTAGCACAAGGTCTTTAATCCCTAAGCCTGTATCCGTTTTAGACATGAGTTCTGAGCGTTCTGAGTCTAGCATTGATTTATATATTTTTTCTGCCTGGCTTTCAGGCTCAATTGGGTGGACCGTCTTTCTCATTTGATTTAGCAAGTGATTGGTAAATTGTGCTTCTAAACCTTCCGCTACTTTTAGGTAAGGCTTGGGGACATTCTTGTACTTATCCCGTGCAATATTTTGCTTAAAATGAATTTGTGGTGAGTTTGTGACTTTATCCAATTCAACCATCCTAGTTTGTTTTCTATCCGCCTTCCTGGTGGATAATTTAGTTATATTATAACATTAAATGAGGGTCGGTTTCCATAAAAAAATCTCATTTAAGTTAAATAATTGACATCATATAAATTCAAGCTCGGCAAAAAGTGCTCCATTACGTTTGAGTGCTTGAAAAATACTAATTAAATCTTCAGAGGATGTTCCAATAGCATTAAGAGCATTGACTAAATCTTTGAGAGTTGTCTTTTTTTCAACCAAAAATAATGAACCAGGTTTGTTTAGTTTTTCGCCATCGTTCCCTATTTCTAACATTAAATCACCATGACTTATGGCCACTTGATTGAGTCTGATATCGCCACCGGCAACAATTGTTCCTGTTTTTTCATTAATAATGATTTTGGCCTTATTATCTTGGTTTACTCGGTAGTTTTCTACAATAGCAACTAAATTTACGACATTTCTTTGATAGTGAGGGGGAATAATGAGATCAACTGTAGCGGAGTCTGATGCTGTAGCAAATTTTCCACCTAAATTTTCGTTGATTGTTTTTACAACTCGAGCCGCAGTAGTAAAGTCAGGACTTTTAAGTGACATTCGAATCGACTTTTTCTTATGAAAAGCGACTTCTACTTCTTTTTCAACTGTCGCACCATTGGGAATAGAGGCTGAGGTTGCATAATTAGCTCCTTGTTTTAATCCACCAATGGATAATGATCCTGAGGCGACGGCATAAATATTTCCATCTCCACCTTTGAGGGGAGTCACAAGTAGTGTTCCACCTGCTAAAGACTTTGCATCACCAATCGATGAAACGGTGACATCGAGCTTTTGGCCAATTCTTCCAAAGGCAGGAAGTTTAGCGGTGACAATAACTGCTGCAACGTTATTAGAGCTAACTTCTTGAACGGGATCAAGCCCTAGCGTTTGAAACATTTTTTTTAGTGAATTATTGGTAATTTCTCCACCACCATCACCTGTACCATTAAGGCCGATAACAAGTCCATAACCAACTAGGGGATTATCTCTAACACCTTTGATATCCACGATGTCTTTAAGTCGATTAGACGCAAGTGATGTTGTTGATATAAATAGAATAAAAATAGCGTAGATAAAATGCATTTAATACCTCAAAACATTTATTTTTGGTTCAAGTAATTTGACTGATGAGACAGTATCTCTCGATGTTATATCTTTTTGAGACACAATAGCTTGTATCTCAAAATATCGTTTATATTTTCTAAACATAACTTCTTTTCTTCCACGAACAAGGAGGTAGTCCTGATTAACTTGCTCAATAACAGTGGTAGATATTTTATCATAAACCTTGTCAGGTGAATCTTGGGTGGCCGGTTCTGGTTGCTCAGCCTCAGCTGCTTGATTAGGGGCGTTGGCATTTGCAGCTTTTTTAGGCTCTGGAAAGTTTCTTTTGAGTTCTTCTTGTATTGTATCTTTTAAGTCCTTCATAACTTCAATGATGACAATATCGCCTTGTCTTTTAAGGTTATTATTGACAAAAAGAAAGCTTTCACTGTTTTTTCCCGACCAAAGACTTCCATCACTTTGATTATCGACAAGATCTGAAGCCTGATATCGTCTCGTTCCCTTGGTTGAATAGTTTCTTTTTACATTAGGGTATTGGTTTCTAGTATTACTTGCTGTTGACATACCATTGAGGGTGACAGGATTGTTAATCGGTCTTTTATCCTCAGCTTGATATCTCTTGTTAGGTTGGTTTTGATAGCGTTGATATTGACGTGCTCTTTGCTCATTATCAATTTGTCGATGAATGGATTGAACATATGAAGCACATGAGCTGCATAAAAAAATTAAAAAAATGAGAAAGTTGTTTTTCATAGCTCTACTATCGCCTTATTAAAATCTATAACTTTAGCTAAAAATCGTTTTTTGGATTTTGGGTTTTCAATTTCTATAAATTCACCATAGTGTCCACTTTTTTTAGCAATTCCAATTGTTTTTAATGTTACGGTTTTGGTTTGAATACTAAGTTTAACTCGTTGCCCATAGGTAATAAGTTTTTTTGGTGTGAGGTCATTCATTTTAAGTAAATCACCGGACTTAAGACTTTTGTTCAGCTTATAATACTGTATTTTTTCCATATTATTAAAAAATGGTGAATAAGATTTTTTTTCTGTTTGTATCGGTTTAAAGTCATTCTTTGAAAGAACTGGTGTGATTCTATTGAGACTTGTTATTGCTTTAAAGGCTTTATATTTTTTGCTTAACGTTGCATTAATCCAGAATTTCTTTTTTCCAAAAATGACTTGAATATTTTTAGCCCCCTCATTATTGCAGTTGGCACATTTAAGTTTAGTAAGCTTTTCACTGTCTTGATTTAAAGAAGCACTAGCGAGTAAGCTAGAGATATCTTTAACTCTAAGGCCATTTTTGGCATACTTTTTTATAATTAATGTTTTAAAATTAATAACTTCAATAAACTTAGGTTTCAGTTTAATATTTTCATTGAGATGAGTCTTAAGAATATTGTGACTTAGTTTCCCTTCTGAGTTTTCAACAATCTTTATAAACTTTTTAATCATTTTTTGTGAACAATTAGCTTTTTTAATAATACTTTGATCAAGTTTTTTATTAATCTTATATATATATTGATAGCTTTCTATTGAACAAATAGAAAAAGCTAAAGAGGGAAAGAACAAAATTATAAAAAAAGTTTTTTTCATATTACCTTATATTATTAACTGTTTGAAGCATTTGATCTGCGACTCCCATAACTTTTGAGTTCATCTCATAGGCACGTTGCGCTTTTATAAGATTGGTCATTTCACTCATGACATTAACATTAGAAGATTCAATTGTTCCTTGTTGAATGACTCCTGAGTTTTCTTCTCCTGCAATTCGTTGAATGGCTTCACCCGAGGCATTTGTTCTCGCAGCCAAATTTCCACCTTTATCACTTAATCCAGCAGGGTTAACGAAAGTAAAAACTGGAATTTGGCCCAATTGAATTGGTTCTGCTTGGCCAGTGAGATAAGCTTCTACTGAGCCATCTTCTGCAATATTAAGACTTTTTGTGTTGGGGGGAACATTAATTCCAGGAACTAATGGATGCCCATTACGAGTTTTCATAACACCCTGGGAGTCGACTGTGAAAGATCCGTCACGGGTGTACATCGTTTCATTACCGACTTGTACTCCAAAAAATCCATCTCCCATAATCATTAAATCATAAGGTCTATTCGTTATTTGAGGAGAGCCCATCGTGTGCATTCTCCGCGTAGCTGATACTTTGGCGCCAGAGCCTACTTGATGACCTACGGTATACTCGGTATCGTTTGAAGATCGACCGCCTGCCTCTTCAACCGTTTCATAGAGTAAGTCTTCAAATTCAGTTCTTTGGGCTTTGTATCCATTTGTATTGGAGTTCGCTATATTATTTGATATTGAGTTAACTTGTTGCTCTTGGGCACTCATCCCGGTTGCAGCAGTATTTAAAGCTCTAATCATGTGTTATCCTTTCTGACTATCTAAAGTCAGCAATATCATTAACGATTTGACCAGAAATTTGATCATAAGTACTTATTGCTTTTTGTATGTTTTCAAAATGCCTATGGGCATTTATTAATTCTGACATCTCTTTGATGGCATTGACATTAGATCCCTCAATAAAACCTTGATTGACAGTCGTTTTAATCGCTTCATTTTTTAGATTTTCTTGTGCGTTATTTATATATAAGGAGTGACCTTGTTTTTTAAGAGCATGTGGGTCATTAAACTCAACAACCGAAATTTTTCCAAGGTTACCATCTTTATTAAAAATATCGCCTTCTTTAGAAATTGATATTTTTAAGTTTGATGGAATTTTAATAATACGATCTTCAATAGGATTTGCATTAGGCGATTCTTCTTGTTGCTCATCAGTATTAATCTGTCCTAAAAGTTTATATCCTTGTGCAGTAACCAGCTCGCCTTCTTTAGAAATGGCAAAATTACCTTTTCGAGTATATCTGACTCCATGAGGTGTTAGGACTTCAAAAAAACCTTTACCGAATAAGGCAAGATCAAGTGGATTATTTGTTGGAGTGAGGGCGCCTTGAGAAAAGTCAGTATAACTTCCATCAACTTTTACAAAAGCATTTTCCCCTCCTTGACTGCGATAGAAATCATCAGGACCCCATTCTTTACGAGGAAGGTCAATGGTGTCGGCTCCTTTTGTTAAGGCTGTAAGATGCTCTTTGAAGGCAAGTTGGTCTTTTTTAAATCCGGCCGTATTTGCATTTGCAATATTATTGGCAATCGTTTCGACTTTTCTTTGTTGAGCAATTTGCCCTGATAGGGGAACCCAAATATTTTTCAAACTTTACTCCTCATATACTGCTTGGAAATTATTTCCAGCACTAAGCAGCTATAGAGATATTTTAGCAATAGTTTGACAACTATTTATGGCCGGGAAAAAAACTCCACTCCTTAAGTCCTTAAAATGATTAGTCTTAATAAAAAGCCTATGATAAAATTTTGACGGAAGGAAGTGAAAGCCGGCAAAAACTTATCGTAAGACTTTGTCGTATGATGAATATTATAATATCGACTTGGAGGGGAAACCTGTGTCAAAAAAGAATTTTGAAACATCATTAAACAAGTTAGAGGAAATAGTTGAGTCTTTAGAGCAAGGAGATTTAGACCTAGATCAAAGTATCAAGAAGTTTGAAGAAGGAATAAGTCTTTATAAAAATTGTCGAGAGCTTTTGTCAGGGGCGCAAAAAAAAATATCTGTCCTCACAGAATCTTTAAAGGAAGAAGAATATAACGAAGAATGAAAATATTATGTTTGCTCTATATTATTATTTTGAGTGGATGTACTCAGTTAAAACAGGCGCATCAAATAGACTCTGTAAGTGTCACTTCGGAAAAGAAAACTGATATAAAAATTTCTAAATCTTCGCCAAGCCAAATTAATACTCAAAATGAAAAGAAAGAAATTGTGCAAAAGAAGTTACCAGTCGTTGCTTTGCATATCTATCCTAGTTTATATCATACGTTTGCAAGTATCGATTTTATTAAGAAACTCGAAAGTAAAACTAAAGTATCTATGATCTCATCTCAAGGTTTTGGAGCGTTAATAGCAGCTCTTTATGCCAAAGAAGCAAGCGTGAGTTATTTAGAGTGGAAATTATTTGAAGTGGTAAAAAGCTTACAAGGGTTAACACCATTCTCACAAACTTGGATAAAAACAATTAATTCATTTGTTGAAAATGAATTTGGTCAATTAAAGCTTAATCAGTTAAAGATTGCTTTTGTTCATCCAGAGCTTAATAACAATAAAATAAGAATGAATCAAAAAGATAAGGTGGTTGATGTTTTAAAGAAGACATTAGATCTCAATCATAAGAAGAATTTTTTACTTTCACCAAGAGTTTTAAATAATGACTTTGAAAGAAGTGGAGCTGACTTGACTTTTAATATTGCTTTTCTTCCTAAAAAGATTACTTTTTCAAGCTTGTCGGGCTTTGAGTGGGGACTTTATACTCGATATTTAGGCTTTTTGGTTGGAAGCTCAGATGAAATTAGAAAAATTTACTCTCAAGAGAGATCAGCTTTAGATAAATTAGCTCCTTTATCCGACTATCTTGCTCCATATTCTGAAGGGATAAATGAATCTATTGATTTTATTTCTGAGCAAATTGAAAGTTGGGAGGAAGAATCTACAACAGGTATTAATGGATTTTAAGTGAATATATAATATCCATAAAAAATTAAGTGAGGGAACGTTGAAGATATTTTTGAAGATACTCTATGTCATGATTACTTTAGGCTTCTTTATGGGGCTAGGGCTTTTAGGCGTTGTCATTTATATATCATATGATTTACCAAAAATTAGCACCTTGTCAGAATATAGTCCTGCAATACCTAGTCGTGTTTATTCACGAGACGGTCATCTGCTTATGGAGCTTTCTAGAGAAAAAAGGGAACTCGCTACCATAGAGGAAATTCCACAAAGAGTGATCAATGCTTTCTTAGCTGCAGAAGATGATAATTTTTATAATCATTCAGGTGTAGATTATATTGGTATTGCCAGAGCAATGTGGATTAATTTAAAAGCCGGTAGAATTGTACAGGGAGCTTCCACTATTACTCAGCAAGTTGCAAAGTCTTTATTATTGTCGAGCGAAAGGACATTCACTCGAAAAATTAAAGATGCTATGTTGGCCAAAAAAATTGAAGAAAAACTTTCTAAAGAAGAAATACTTTTTCTCTATTTAAATCAAGTGTACCTCGGTGGAGGTTATTACGGTGTAAAATCAGCATTCCGTGGATATTTTGATAAAGAATTAACTGAAGCGACGAACGCGGAAATAGCTCTCGTTGCTGGTCTCTTAGTGGCTCCAGGAAAGTATTCTCCCTACGTTAACCCAGATAAAGCTAAAGATCGCCAAAAATATGTTTTAGGAAGAATGTATAAAACTGGAAAGATTACTGAACAAGAATATAATGAAGCTTTGGCCGAAGATATTAAGATTCAAATACGTAGGCCTGTTCCTTTGAGAGCGGGATATTTTTCTGACTGGATTAGGCAAAGGCTTGTGGCCCATTTTGGAAAAGAAGATTTTATAACTAATGGCTATGAAGTTGTTACAACTCTAGATTGGGAATTACAAAAAAAAGCAGAAGAGGAAGTTTTGGAAGGCGTTAAGGCCATTGATAAACGACAAGGTTATAAAGGACCTTTAGCCTCTTTAGAAAGTGAAGAGGAAAAGTTTAAATTCATACAAAAGCAAAGAGAAGAGATATATGAAGATGCTTCAAATTATCTTATTTTTCAAACTGATGGGACAACACAAAAAGAGTTTCATGCTCAAGAAGAAGAGTACTTAAAGATGGTTGAGGCTGAAAAAGAGCTATTTGAGCAAACTGATGTTAGGGCCAAAGTCTTTTTTGTCTTAGGAAATAAGGATGAGGATCCAATAAGAAAGTTTGCAGATTTTAGTAAGCCAGTAAAAGCCGTTGTTATCAAAGCAAGTAATACTCAAAGAATGATTTATGCCAATTATGCTGGCCTTAAATTAATGATTCCTTATGATAATTTCAAGTGGGCCCATGAGAGAAAAGTTCAGGTGGAGCGTCACTATTGGAGTTATGTGACGAGACCAGAAGAAATCGTTAAGCCCGGTGATGTTATTTTAGTCCAAATTAAAGATAAACTTACGAGTCCTACAAAATACCTACATAATGATTTTATCTCTAGTTATAAGGCGAATAAAAAACTAATGGAAGCCATTGATCAGCAAAAGTTTTATCTTGCAAGTTTAGATCAAGACCCAGATGCCCAAGGGGCCCTTCTGTCAATTTCCCCTCAAACAGGTGAAATCTTAGCTATGGTAGGAGGAAGTGACTTTTCTAAGTCTCAGTTTAATCGAGCCGTTCAATCAAATCGACAACCAGGTTCGGCATTTAAACCACTTATATATGCTGTCGGGTTAGAAAATCAATATACGCCGGCCAGTATCCTTTTGGATACGCCTCAAGCATTGGGGGGGGTAGATAACTCTTTGAGTTGGAAGCCAAGAAATTACGATGGGAAATTTAAGGGCTCAATGACTTTTCGTAGGGCCTTAGAAATTAGTCGAAATATTCCCACGATAAAACTAACCCAAGATATTGGGGTTGATAAAATTATAAACTTTGTTGATAGATTAAAAGTTGATGTAAACCTTCCTAATGATTTAAGTGTGTCCTTAGGTTCTTTTGGTGTAAACCTACTAAACCTAGTAAAAATGTATAGTATTTTTCCTAATGGTGGGAAGATGGTTAAATTAAAATCGATAACTTCTATAAAAGATCGTTATGGAAAAGTTCATTATTTAGATGATCAAAAGAAGCCTGATGATGTGCTGGAAGAAGAGATGGCTGAAAGTACAGATGTCGTTGCAGCAACAAAAGAAAATGAGCCAAAGAAAGACGATTCAATAGAAGCTACTGAAGAAGAACAAACAAAGCAAAATCCTTTTTTGGTTAATTTAAATGAAGAGCAGGTTTATGATGCTCGTTTAGCCTATATTATGAGTAACTTATTAAGAGGAGTCATTCAAAGAGGAACTGGTCGGAAAACGAGTGATATATCTCCTTATATTGGAGGTAAGACTGGAACAACAAATAATTATGTTGATGCCTGGTTTTTAGGATTTTCATCGAATGTTGTTACTGGGGTTTGGACTGGCTTTGATAATAAAACTGGAGAGCTTTATCAAGATGGACCTAACCGTTTTATTGAAGCTTTTGTCGAAGGTACTGAGCCTGGCTCAGATAATAATATTGTAGAGGGAGAAGAACCTGACTCCGGAACTTCAATATATGACACTGAAGACTATTACAGTGCTCAATAGTTTTTTCCAAGGTTGAAAATATCTAAGGCCAACTGATGAGACGACCGATAGGTCGTTTAGGTGGTGTTGCATGGATGTTACATTAGAGAACTCAAATAAGAGTAAAAAAATTCTTTATTTCTTTATTTCTATATCAATAGTTTTTCATATTTGTGTTTCCTTAGTTTATGTAGATCATAATACTATAAAAAAACAGTTTAATGACATGAGTGAAAAAGCGATTCGAATAAAACTAGTTGATGATAAATCTCAGAAGCAGATTGCTCAAACTCAGCAAAGTAAAAGAGAAAAACCCAAAGAAGCAAAGTTTTTTTCAAATAAAGATAATAGTTTTGAAAGAGAAACTAAGAGTGCTAATAACGGAAAGTTTCAATCAGCAGCTAAGGGAACCAAAACGGCCCTTAATAAAGAAGTTCTTCAAAAAAAGAGAAAAGTAAAAAAGAAAAGTTTAAAAGATTTAAAATTCTCTGACTTAGGAATAAAACAAAATGAAAAAATAAAGGTTAAGAAAACAAAAAAAGTTGCTCAAGCTGTGAAGTTAAAAAAGGGCTTAGAGAATGGAAAGAAGAAAGGTATTGGACTTGGTCAAACGAATGATTACCTAGAAGATATTCCATTGGGCGACTTTACAAAACTCAACACTCAAGAATATGAGTTTTATGGCTTTTACCATAGAATTAGGCAGAAGCTAGAGCAATTTTGGGGATTAAATATTCAAGAGCAAGCAGATAAAATATTTCAACAAGGGCGATCAATCGCAAGTGATTCCAACTTAGTGACAGGTTTAACTATTATTCTAGATACAGAGGGCAAAATAGTTAACATTATTGTGAAATCAACTAGTGGAGTTAAAGAATTAGATGATGCAGCAGTCGAGTCCTTCAATCAAGCTGGGCCCTTTCCTAATCCCCCTAAGGGAATGTTGAATCAAGGGGTTGCTACGATTGAATGGGGATTTGTTGTTAACACTTAGTGGGAAGAGTTTTGGCCATTACTTCCTTGCAACATGCCTTTTAATCTATCTATTCCTTCCATTGTTACATAGTCAGACCAAATAGAGTCAAGTTCTCTAATGGCATCAATAACTTGAAGTGCTGCTTGATCTCGTGATATTTTTTGATTTTCAGCTAAAATAGATATGCTTTTATTGATAGCTTCAATTGCTGGAGAGTTGTTAATTTTTGTTAGTCGTTCTTCATATGAATTATTTATTTTTTTTTCTTTGCTTTTAATAATAGCTGTATTTAATAGCTGAATAGATTCCATATTTTTGGCATCCTTTTTTGCAAAAATTCAATATGCTTTTTATTGTATTTCGTGTGTTTCGAAGTAAAGGCAGTATGAAGGAAATACTCCGATTCGTAAAGCCTTTTCTAGAGCTGAATAAAAAAATTATATGTTCTAACTGATTAAAAATATTTGGCCAGGACTCTGGCCAAATAAATATTATGAATTTGCTTCGCAATAATTTTGGTAGGCTTTAGAGTCCATTAATGACTTGATTTCATCTTTGTTAGAAAGTTTGATTTTAACTAACCAAGAGGCATAAGCATCTTCGTTCAAACTTTCTGGGCTATCTTCAATTGTATTATTTTTTTCAACTACCTCACCGGTAAGCGGTGTATATAAATCACTTACTGATTTAATAGATTCAACTACACCAAAGCTATTACTTGCTTCTAGAGTTTCTCCTTCTTCAGGTAGTTCAACAAAAACAATATCTCCCAATGATGATTGGGCAAAGTCTGTAATGCCAATCGTAGCCGTGTCTCCATCAATTTGGATCCACTCATGGTCTTCTGTATAATATAGTCCTTCGATGATTTTACTCATTATTTATGTCCTCCAGTTAAAAAAGGTTTTTTTAAAACTTGTGTAGTATATTTTTTCCCACGTATATTAACAAGTACCTCTTGCCCACTTTGATAGAGTTTTTTATCAACTCTCGCAATAGCAATACCCTTAGATAGGCTGACACTCATTGTTCCCGAAGTAATACTTCCAATCTCTTGACCTTGATCATTTTCAACAGGATATCCGGACCTAGGGATACCTTTATCTAGCATTAATTTAATAAGTTGAAATTTAGGCTCATAATTTGTTAAGGCTTCTTTTCCTATAAAATGAGGTTTATTCATTTTGACGGTCCACTTTAAGGCGGAGTCAAGAGGTGTGACATCATCATTTAGTTCATTTCCATAAAGAGGAAAACAAACCTCAAGTCTAAGAACATCTCGAGCAGCTAGTCCACAGGGTTCAGCATCATGTTTAATAAGCTCACTCCATATTTTTTTTATATATTCATGAGAACCAAAGATTTCAAATCCATCTTCACCAGTATAGCCAGTTCTAGCAACGACAATATCAAAGTCCTGGATACTCTCGACTTGAAATGCATAATAATCCATATCTGTAAGCTTAAACCCAAGGTCTATTTTTTGTAATACTGAGAAAGCTTGAGGTCCTTGAACAGCAATTAATGAGGTGTTGTCTGATTGATTTTCAAGTTTACAATTAAAGTTCCCAAGATGTTCTTGAAACCATTTGTAATCTTTATCTATATTAGCACCATTGACACAAACTAAAATTTTATCTTCAGCAGTTTTGTATATAATTAAATCATCAATAATAGTCCCATCATGACGGCACAAGGGAGAGTATATTGCTTTGCCAGTTTTAGCATTGGCAATATCATTGGGAACTAAACTGTCGATATACTGAAGAGCTTCAGGACCACTAATATAAAACTCACCCATATGACTTACATCAAATATCCCTACTTTGTTTCTTACAGCTTGAACTTCTTGTTTGACATTTGCGTATTGAATAGGCATTTGCCATCCTGCAAAATCAACCATTTTAGCATTTAATGCTAAGTGTTCTTCATATAAAGATGTTTTATTCATAAAGATCCTTTATTTTGATTATTTAAAATATTGGTGGTTGTTAAAATAAGGTTTTCCATCAGAGAGAAAACAGTCATTGGTCCAACTCCTCCAGGAACTGGAGTTATGGCCTTGACATGATCTTTAACACTTTCAAAATCAACATCACCAACAAGCTTATTATTATAGCGATTTATTCCAACATCAATAATGATTTGGTTATTTTGGGGATTTAAATGTTCTTTGGTTATGAGAAGAGGAATACCAACAGCTGAAATAATGATATCAGCTTGAGATGTATATTTTTTTATGTCTTTAGTATGAGAATGACAAAGTGTGACTGTCGCATTCTTCCTTTCGAGAAGTAGGCTTAGCGGTTTTCCAACAATATAGCTTCTTCCAATGATGACGATATCCATACCTTTAATTTGAATATTATTAGCCTCTAAAAGGGTAATAATCCCCTTTGGCGTACAAGGGATGATGCCAGTTAAGTCTCCCTGGTAGATTTTTTCTATGGTTTTTAAGTGAAAGCCATCAACATCCTTGAGAGGGTTTATCATTTGAGTGACATCAAGATCATTAAAATGATTTGGTAAGGGAAGTTGAACAAAGCAACCTGTAACGCTGTGATCCTCATTCAAGCGTTGAATATGTTCTAAAAACTTTTCTTTTTCAATATCTTCTGGAAGATTTATGAGGCTAAAGTCGGCCTCAATTCTGGAGCAAAACTTTTCTTTATTTTTTATGTAGGAGAGACTTGCTGGATTATTACCGACTAAGATGACCCCAAGATGAGGCTTGAGTCCTTGTTTGCTAAGTGCTTGAGATTTTTGCTTTAAATAAAGAATTTTATCATCAATAAGTGTTTTTGCTCTAAGAAGTCGTTCCATGGTTTATAATTAACTCATTAAATAGAGATTTAATAGTGTTTTGTCGCGATGTTAGTTTTTTTTGTGTAAAGTCATAAATATAAATTTCGATAAGTTAGATAATATTGAGGAAAAAATGTCTGATAAAGAATGTACTATATGTAAGCACTATGGAATAAGAACAGAGAATCCTGATTCTTTGGAAAAAGAGCAAATTTATGATGAGGTGGGCACACCTGTAACCATTATGTTATGTCGTAAGCATTCTGTGGACTTGTTTCGAAATGGTCAAAGAAAATTTCTTGTTCAGCATTATAAAATACTCGTAGATATTATTTCTTCAGATGAAGTAAAGTTTTTAGATATTTTAGAGCGTACTGTTCGCGATAACCTCGATGACATTTATTAGTATCAATTTTCTTTGCTAGACCTATAATTCTTAAAAATATATAATAAAGAGAAAAGAGACTACTTGCAGAGGAAAATAGTTGCTAATATTAGGTATAGACCCAGGTTCAATTACAACAGGATGGGCCTTATTAAAGTCAAAAGGCAATAAAGTCTATTATGTGGCATCTGGGGTTTTAAGATTTGATCAAAAAAAAGACTTTATGTCCCGGCTAGGTGAGATTAAGCAAAAATCCCAAGATCTTATTGAGCAATTGCAACCAGATCAGGTTGTTTTAGAATCACTGATTTATGTTAAAAGTCCTACGGCTTTAATGAAGTTAGCTCAAACAAGAGGGGTTATCCTTTCAAATTTAGTTCAAAAATATGAAAATAAAATTTTTGAGTATTCTCCTAATTTTGTGAAGTCGGTCTCTGTTGGACATGGACATGCTGATAAGCAAAGTGTTAAAAAGTTTTTAGATATGATGTTAGGAGCTAGAGATTATGCAACTCACGATGAAAGTGATGCTGTCGCAATTGCTCTTTGCCATATTGTAGCTGCAGGAAATGAGAAACAAGCAAATAAAGCAGGAAAGACTACTTCTAAGAAGAATAGAGGTGGGTTAAGTGCGTCTTTGGCACATAAAGTAGGTTGATATGATAGGTTATATTCAAGGAAAAGTTTTGGATGCTGATGGTAAAAAGGCCATTGTATTAACAAACTCTGGGATCGGATATGAAATTAATTTTGGTTATTTTTTAGATATTGATTCGACGACAGCTTGTTTTATTCATCATCATATTTCAGAGAATGATGAAAGTTTGTGGGGCTTTCAAAAACTAGAAGATAAGAAAATGTTTGAACTGTTAAAAACTGTAAATAAAGTTGGCTCGTCTAAGGCCTATCCTCTTATTACGAATGTTGGAACTAGCCGCATAATACAGGCGATAAGTTTTGATCAAGTAAGTGTGTTAACCGAAGCTCCAGGTATTGGAAAAAAAATGGCAGAGCAAATCATACTTTCATTGAAAGATAAAATTGATAAATTCCAAACGACTTATTTAAAAACTTCAGAAGTTGAGGATAATATTGAGGTTTATTCTCCTAACGATAAACAAACGTCTACAATTGATCATGAGGTCCTAAATGACGTCGTTTTGGCTTTAGACTCTTTAGGGTATAAAGATAAAGATGTCATTGGTTTGGTGAAAAACCAGCTTATGAAGGGTTTCACATCAAGTGAAGATATAATTAAAAACGTGCTAAAAGAATTATAACTATGGAAGAACGATTTTTGTCAGTTGAAGTAAGCAATAATGATGTCGAGCATGAGTCACGTCTGCGGCCTAAAGATTTTTCTGAGTATGTTGGCCAAAAAAAAGTTGTTGAAAATATTGACCTTATGGTTAGGTCTGCTAATAAAAGAAATGCCTCGATGGATCATGTTCTACTTTCAGGTCCTCCTGGTTTAGGAAAGACGTCGTTGGCCATGATCATTGCTAAGTCTTTGGGAAGTGAATTACATGTTATTTCTGGACCTGCGATTGAAAAGAAGGGAGACCTAGCTGCAGTGATGACAAATATTCAGCCTAAAGACGTTCTTTTTATTGATGAAATTCATAGAATGCATATTTCGGTGGAAGAAATTCTTTATTCTGCTATGGAAGATTTCCGACTGGATATTTTAATTGGGCAGGGTGCAGGAGCAAGAACGATGCAAATTGATTTAGTTCCTTTTACTTTGATAGGAGCTACGACTCGTTCAGGCTTATTGTCGAATCCTCTAAGAGATAGATTTATGGCCCATTTACATTTTGATTTTTATTCACCCAAAGAGCTATCTCAAATTTTGGCCAATAATGCTCAAAAAATTGATGTTAAATTAGGTCATGATTCAAAATTAGAAATTGCTCGGCGTAGCCGTGGAACTCCCAGAATAGCTAATAGAATTTTAAGAAGAGTTCGTGACTATGCTTTAGTTGAGGAACATGATCAAGTTGAATTAGCTGATGTAGATAAGGCTTTAAGTTTGTTAGATATTGACCATTTGGGTCTGGACTCAATGGATAGAAAAATTTTATCAGTAATAAAAGACTATTATAGTTGTGGTCCTGTTGGAATTGAAGCTCTTTCAGCAACTTTAGGTGAGGATAAACAAACGATTGAAGAAGTCCACGAGCCTTTTTTGTTAAAAGAAGGTTTGTTGTTAAGAACTCCTCGAGGTCGTGTTTTATCTGAAAAAGCGATTACTCATATTTCAAGTTTTTCTTAATAATTTCTCAATAAGTTACCGATATAACATTAAAGAAAGCTTTATAATAAAGAGAGACTATGAGTTTTTACACAAAGGTTTTTGAGCAAAATCCTTATCCTTGTTTTATTTTTAATCATGAAGGAAAAATTTTAGAATTGAATGCTCAAGCAAAGGATTTTCTAGCGGACTGGAATGAAAACAGTTCGTTATTGACAGAGAAAAACCTCAAGATTCTCTTGTATCAAAATAGTATGTCTATTCAAAATATTGAGATTTACTCTAAACAGAAGTATTTTCGGTTTGAAGTGGTTGAATATGAAAAAGATCATTATTGTTTTTATGGTTTTAATGTAACTTTTCAGAAAAATATTGCTGAAACTTTGTTTAATCTTATTGATGACATAAATGAAGGGTTGATTCTTGTTGATATACAAAACCAAGGCCAGATAGTTGAAGTCAACAATACTGTCGGTAAATTTTTAGGCTTTGATCGAGAAGAGCTTTTAACGATGTCTCTCAAAGATATAGTTTATGATTTTGATTTAACCACCCAAGATGAGTGGAATGATCATGTACAAAATATTAAACAAGAGAGTAAAAGTTTAGAATTAAAACATTTTCTCATGGCAAAGGATGGAAAAAAAATATCAGTAGAGATGGTTCATTCTATAAAGAAAATTATGGAAAAAGATTACCAGCTAACATTGATAAGAGATATTACGAAACGTTTGCAAGCTGAAAAAGAAAAAGAACAAATGAAAGTCAATATGATCGCAACCGCTAAATTATCTCACCTAGGGGAGATGGCCACGAGTATTGCTCATGAGATAAATAATCCACTTACAATCATTGTTTCAAATATTTTAAGTTTAAAAAAGATGTTGGATGCTCAAGAAATTAACAAAGTTAGAGCAACAAAGTCCTTAGAAACAATTGATAAAACGATTCAAAAAATCACTAAAGTTATTGGAAGCCTTAGAACAATATCAAAAAATATAAAAAACGAAGCGCAAGTAGAAGAAAATGTTTTTGATGTTATCAATGATGTAAAAAATATTTTTTCTGAAGTTGCAAAACAACAAGGAATAAAATTATCTTTTTATGATCTGGATAAAATAAATAATTTAAAAATTAAATGTAACCGTTCTCAATTATCTCAAGTGCTTATTAGTCTTGTAAATAATTCGTATGATTCGTTGGCCCAAAAAGAAGGTGAGAAAGAAATTGAAATACGAGTTGAAGAATCCCAAAACAATCTTATCGTCTCAGTAGCGGATAATGGAAAAGGAATTGATCCAGCTTATAAAGATAAAATCTTTGAGCCATTTTTTTCAACGAAGCCGCTTGGTAAAGGTGCTGGTTTAGGTTTGGCCATAGCCCAGACAACAATGAAAAACCATAAAGGGTGGCTAAAAGTCTTAAAAACAGGCCCTGAGAAAACAATAATTGCCTTTGGATTGCCTTTAAAATAACACATGTAGTGTTTTTAGG
>LULL01000170.1_pt1 | contig 27964 bp, 27 predicted proteins | sample 728161 | NCBI WGS metagenome assembly LULL01 (sample SAMN03860290, study PRJNA289734) | marine metagenome | biome: seawater column; feature: ocean; material: water; isolation source: Red Sea water column Station 149 - depth 500m | place: Saudi Arabia: Red Sea | collected 2011-10-15 | depth 500 m
TCGGGCTTTACTTGGATGACAGCACTGCGTTTTTATATCACACCGGCTTGGAGTACAAGAATTGACTTTAGGGCCCAACATGTAAATGCGGAGATGACCATTGAACAGGGTGATACCGAAAAAAGATGGAGCCACTATTACAATTTTAATATTGGACTAAACTATACATTTTAATAAATATTCATTTGGATAAAGGTGAACAGGATGTTCTCAAAAATAAGACTATTAATTATGACTGCTTTTATCATTGGAAATGTGCACGCGAGTTGGAAGGGTGCTCAACAGGCCATAAAACAATCAAATAGTTCAAATCGTCTCAAAAGCTTAATTATTGAATTAGTGGAGGGAGGCTATTATTATTCAGCACTTCCTATGATGAAAGAATACTTAACAAAAGATACCAAAAACTTAAGCTCTGAGGTTGAACGAGCTTTTGCAAAAATGATTCAAGTTGTAGGGATAAAACAATTTGAAACTCTACCTTATCGTTATTTAGTGCGTTCGCGCTCGCCTAGTATTGGTTATATCATGGCAAAAAAACTTTTCCGCGAAAGAAAATATGCTAAAGCTCTGACGAATTTAAAGAGAATTCCCTCATCACACCCAGTTTATGCTTATGCAAGAAATATGGAGGCAACGATTTATGCCCTTAAGGGAATGAATCGACAAGCTTTTGAAGTTTTTGAAGAGTGTGAAAATATAGCGGTGGAAGCTGGAAACAAATCATTAAAACTCAATCGGGATTATTGTATTGCTGGTAAGGCCAGAGCTAAATTTGCTTTAAAGGATCATTCTCAAAGTGATCTTTTGTATTTAGATATATCTAAAGAATCGCGAATATGGCCTGAAATTTTATTTGAAGAAGCATGGAATAGTTTTTATCAAAAAAATTATAATAGAACTTTGGGTAAGCTCGTAAGCTATAAGGCGCCTGTTTTTCAACGTTTTTTTAATCCCGAGGTTGATGTTCTTAATGCTTTAACATACTTAAAGCTTTGTTTATATGCTGATGCTAAGCAAGTGAGTGATAGATTTTATAAGAGCTATTGGAATGATTTTAAAAAACTTAATCGCTATTTGAATAGAACTGGAAAAAGATTTGATAGATATTATGATTTAATGGTCAATTATGAACAATTTGGAAAAACTCGAGCAAAATCGAACTCCGCTTTCAAAAATTTTGTGGTGAAAAATTTAGAAGAGGCGGTTCGCTCCCAAAAAATGATCATAGGCTCATATATTCGTGGAAAACTGTCATCTTATTATTCTCAACTTTATAATGCTTTTGAGGGAATGAGTTATATTAAATTAGAAGTTTTGGCCCAAAGAAAAGCTAAACTTTATTCATTTGATAAAAAAGATAGAAAACGTGGAGATATTAAATATATCCAAAGAAATGAAAAACAATATTTTTGGGATTTTAATGGAGAGTTCTGGGCAGATGAGCTTGGGGATTACGTATTTGGCTTGAAGTCGGAGTGTTAGATGAGTTTTTGGTATAAGGTTGTTTTCTTTTTGTTATGTTCACTGCTTGGGATGAATAGCTTCTCACAGGATTTGGATCAAAGAAGAAAAGAAATCATTAATATTATTAATGAAGAATTACAAGAGGTGAGAAGGTTATCGGCACAAAGAGGGCATAACAATCCTGACTTATTTTTAAGAATGGCCGAACTTAATTTAGAGAAGGCAAGACTATACCGAGAAAAAGAAAATAATGACTATCTAAGTTTACCTCCGAAAAAAAGAAAAAGAATCAATAAAAAATCGTTTTTTTCACAATCGAGTAAATATTTTCAAGAAGCCAATCAATTATGTCTTAAAATAACAAGAAGGTTTCGTAATTATTCTAAAATGGGTGATGTTTATTATATTCTTGGCTTTAATGCTAAAGAAGCGAATCAGGAACGTAAGGCAGCTAAGTATTTGAGCCTTGCAACGCGAACAAGTCGCGATAAACAAACAAAAGTTAAAACTCAGATTTCATTGGCCGAAATTTATTATAATAATAAAAAATATAAAAAAGCGATTCCTTTATATGAGTCTGCTTTGTCGAGTCATCAGGACAAGTGGTGGACAAAAGATTCATTTAATCTAGCTTGGTGTTATTTTAGAAGTAATCAATATTCTAAGGCCATCGCTAAAATGAAAGAAATTTTTAATAAATCAAGTAGTTCAAAGTTTATAGACATGCGGGCCCAAGTTGAGCGTGATATTGGACTTTTCTACGCGACGGCCAATCGAGTAGATGAGGGGGTGCAGTTTTATAAAAAAATTGGGATTAACTTCACTGATCAGCTTTTGCGAATAGCCGTAAGCTTGATTACACAAGGAAAGTATGCGTTGGCCAGTACGGTACTTGAACAAGCAGGTAAGCATGAAAAAAATAAAAAGAAACTGGTTGAGATTAATTTGGAAAAGCTGAATTTGTATCAACTCTTTGGAAAAATATCAAAACATCATTTAACCTCGAAGTTATTATATCTTAGTTATAATGATCGTTTACTTAGCAGTAACCAAGTTAAAACTTATGTGTTTCAAATGGAAAAGGTGGCAGCAATATTACAAAGACAGGTCGTCAGTAAAACTTATAAAAGATTAAAAAAACAACAACGTGCAAAAGCCGAACTTGCCATTAGTTATTTTGAAATGCTTTCAAATATTGAACAAAAACGTGCCGATGAATTTAAGTTTTTAAAAGCAGAAACAGCTTATGCTACACGTTTATATTCAAGGTCTTTGCAGTATTACAAAGAAACTCTCAAAGTGAGTGAGCAACTCAAAAGAAATAAATTTATAGAAAAATCTATAGATGGTATGCTTGTTATTCTTTCACACCTTAAAAATAGTTATAAAGAAAATATTTTTGTTTTCGAAGCTTACTTAAAATACTTTCCTAAAGGAAAAAAGTCCGAAGCAATTTATGAACGTCTATTTAATAACTATATGTCGGTAAAAAATTATGCAAAAGCTAAAGACGTTTTGGACCGTTTTGTAAAATATTATCCTAATGATATTAAGCAGGAAGCCATGATTGCAAAGTTGATGGATGCTGCGAGGGCGCGTAGAGATAATGATGAAATTCGCGCTTGGATAGGCTTAATTGATGCCGGAAAATATCGTGTCAGTACAAAATATAAAAACAAATTACAAGAATTATTGACTACGATGCAGATAGAGGATGTTCAAAAAGAATTATCGGTAGGTAATAAAAAAATTGCCTTGGTGGGATATCTCGACATCCTAAAAGATAAATATAGTACTAAAAAAAGTAAGATTAATGCGAAATATAACTTATCAGCATTGTATTATGAATTAGGAGATACAGAGAACTCTTATCGTTGGTCTATTGCTGCAATGGATGAGATGGCCGCAAATGATGTTTTAAAGTTTTCAAGTTCATTTATAACGATTGCTAATTTTCTTTTTGCAAGTTTGGAATATGAAAAGTCGGCTAATTTATCTTCTCTTTTGGTCAGAAAACTATGCTCAAAGTCTACCCGTAAAAAGTATACAGCATTTAAAAACTCAGCTTTTATCTATTTAGCTGATAAAAAAATGGATCAAGCAGAAAAAGTCCTGGCTATCGGCAAGAAATGTAAAATTCCTTTAAAAATAAGAGAAGAAGTTGAATATGAAATTATGCGTGAATATTTTTATGAAAGAAATTGGAGCAAATATGAATTTTATGCTCAAAAAGTGCGTTATTCAAAATATTATTATGCAGAAGTTATTGATGATTTTTTAAACCTTGCAAATATTCATCAAAGATTTAATAACCGTGATAAAGTCATGGCATTTGTTAAAATTGCTAATGGTCTTTATTTAAAGGCAAGAAAGAAGAATCAGTCAGTTTCGTTAAGGGCCTTAGATTTCTTTTCTCAAGAACATGTTCGTCAAATGGAAGAAATTTATGGCCAGCTTAAATTGATGAAATTTTCGAGTATAGACATTTTTAAAAAGGACTTTGATCGTAAGTTCGCACTTTTACAGAGACTAGAGAAAAAAGCAGAGCAAGTCATAAAAATTGGTTCAGGGAAAGGTATTGTTAATGCTTATAAGATCTTGCATGAGGCTTATGAAAGCTTTGCCAATAATTTAAAAACAGTTGTACCTAGTGGACTAAAAAAACAACATGTTGAGGCTTTTAGAAAAGATTTGTCTGCTCCTATTCAAGCAGCAACTACAGCTGCTCGAACATATTGGCAAGAGGCCATCAGTGCAATTGAAAATAACTCGATTTTAAATCAGAATAATTTTTATTTCCAAGGAAACAAGTTTCCAGTGAAGTTTTTTGGGGTTGATGAGTCAGTATTCATGGATAGAGGTGGAAAATGATAAATAAATTTACAGCAATTGCTTTTATTCTGTTACTTGTTTCATGTGCTTCAAAAGGGCCAAAAACAACTTTTAGTGAAGTGAGTGAAATTAAACAGGAAGATTTTACACCTCCTAAGCAAAGAAAATATCGTAAATCAGATGATATTTATACAACGATTAAGAGTAAATACTCAAGTGCACTCAATGCAGAGAGTTTAGAAAGAGTCATTCACTATGATGGAGATTACGAGATTAAGAGTCACTTCTCACAAATTGTTTCTGCTTGCTACGAAGGAGATTTTAAAAAAGCGTTTAATCTTGTGCGTTCAACTAATAGAAAATACTTAGAAAATCCTATCTATTGGAATCAAGTTGGGACTTGTTACATGCTTGAAGGAAGTTATAGAAAGTCGTTATTATTTTATAATAGAGCACTTTCTTTAAAGTCTGATTACCCACCAGCTTTTAATAATCTGGGGGTTATGTATATGAAACAAAGGGATTATTCTCGTGCCTTAGTCGCATTTAAAAAGGCCCGTAGTTTAGGTCAGTTTAGTAAAACTCCTCGTTATAATTTGGCCAATCTCTATTTAAATTTTGGACTGTATGAGAAGGCCTTGAATGAAATCATGCCACTCTATACTGATGACTCTGAAGATGTAGATGTTTTAAATATTCTTGCCGTAGGCCATCTGATGAAAAATAATCCTCAGAAGTCTTTAGAATACTTTAAAAAAATTGATCAAAGTTTTATGGAATTGCCACGTTTAGGTGTGAATTATTCTCTTGCTTTATACCTGTTTGGAGATAAGGATCAAGCAAAAGACATATTGAATGATATTGAATTAAAAAATGCTGATAAAAACTGGAGAGAGTATTATCAATCTGTGGCGCAGTATATAGGAGTAAAATGATGAGATTCTTGTTAATTGGAGTTATTCTATCATTTATTTTAAGTTCATTTAGCTATGCTAAAAAGGGAAAGATCAAATACAGATATAAAAAATATGAACGTTTTGATTTTGATGCTTTAGATGTAGAAGGAACAAATAATTCACCTGGCGATCTTTCAATTTCTCCACGTTTTAAAAAGAAATTTAAAAATAAGATTCCTTTGAGAAAAAACTTTAACCAACAAATGAAAAAAGCTGTCGATTCAGTATTATAAGAGGATAAGAACGTGCAACAGGATATTGGAAAAAATAAACAATTATTTCAAATAATACCTAAACAAGCCCTAAGAGGCTTTAAGGTTAAGAATTTGCGTTTGGGGCGATACTTAGTTGGGCGAACAGAAGGGTGTGATGTTGTTATTCCCCATAAAGATGTTTCATCAGTTCACGCTGTTTTAGAAGTGACTCCACGTGGAATCACTATTTATGATATGAACTCAAAGAATGGGACTTTCATAAATGGAGCCAAAGTTATTGCCCAAGATGTACCTTTAGGGGGCACAATAAAATTGGGAACTGTTGAGCTTAAACTAAGAGAATATGTCGCCGACGATGAGCTTCCTCCTGTTTTATCTAACCTTGATCCTCAAAGAGGTGGCGCCTCTCCGTTAAATACAGTCGCTCCACCTCAAGTTCCTACACCAACACAAAAAGAAAAGCCTAAACAGGTACAAAAAGAATTACCAAAGGCTCAGCCACCAATGGTAGAGGAAGAAGTCCCTTATATCGTTTATCCTTTATCTTCTGATCCAAACTCTGACTATTCAGAATATATTTTTGAAGACTCAGATGAGCTTTATCCTATTTTTAAATATGAACTTAATAAACAGGCGATAGAGGTGATGATCCTGTTTAAAGATAAAGTTTATTCAGTTGATTACTTACCTGAAAAGGATGGAGTGTATCAAATTGCTGGACTAACGAATAAAGATAAGGAAATTGAATTTCCTTACTTAGGAAAGGAAGAAAAAGTTCCTTTTGTTGAAATCACGAAGGGTAATTGCCTTGTTCATCAATTACATAATTATGAGTTATTGCATTTGATGGGAAAAAAAGTTATTACGGAAAATACAGGCACAGTCAATATTCAAGATAATGATATTGTAAAACTACAAAATGATCAGCTTGAAATTTATGTAAGGCGTATTCCTTCACCACCAATTGTAAAAAAAGCCCCTTTCTTTAGAAGAGATAAGGATTTGAGAAAGTATCTTTTTATGATGATACTTTTAGTTCTTTTACCCATTGTCCTTTTAAATGTTATTGAGGTTGATAAAGAAAAAGATGATGAAAAAGATCCTGAAAGGATTGCTACCATTTTATACAAGCAAAAAATGATTATTAATAAGAATAAAACGGTAGAGCAGTCTAAGAAAAAACCAGTTAAGAAACAAACTGCACCTAAAAAACAGGTGGTAAAAAAGTCTCAACCTAAAAAGACTCAAGCCACTTCTAAGAAAACAACGAAAAAAGTAACAAAGAAAACTGATAATCCTGGAGCTAAGAAAGCTACGAAGGTACAAAAGGTTAAGCGAGCGAAAAACCCAGCACCGAAAAAAAATAATAATTCAAAAGTCGCCAACACAGCAAGTGCAGCTAAAAAGTCCTCTCGTCGGACTAAAACCCGTCGTTCAAATGTTAAAAGTAAGTCTATGGGACGTGTTGATACTTATAAGTCAATGAACTTTAAGAGTACGATTAGTCCATCTTTGGCCAAAGGGGGCACTTTGAGAGGGGCGAGAACGGCCCGTACTAGTTCTGATAGTATTTCGAATGCACAGGTCTCGGGAGGGGTGGCCACAAATCTTAAAAAAGCTGCTGTGGGAACAGAAGTTGGAAGTTTAAGTGGTTCAACTGTTGGGAAACTTGGAGAGTCTAAAGGGACAAAAGGACTTTCGGCCAAGACGGGGGTTTATACCGCCGGTATTCCTTCTGAAACGGTAGTTTTAGGTTCAATGGACCCAGATGTCATACGTAGAATTTTAAGAGATAATATTCCTTTCTTCCGTTCTTGTTATCAAAAAGAATTGGATCGAAATGCTGGAGCCGATGTTTCTGGAACAATTCGACTCGTGTTTACCATTGGAGCATCTGGCCATGTGAGCCGAGCCGGAATTGATGGAAGAACAGCATTACCAGTAAAAGTAAAGAGATGTGTTATTGGAGTTCTAAGAGGAATTCAATTTCCAAGACCAATGGGTGGAGGAACTGTAGATGTTAAACAACCATTTAACTTTTATCCTAAGCGGTTGTAGATACCTTGCTTTAGGGCTTGTGATTGTCTCATGTGCTAAAGTCGCTTCAAATCAAAGCAATGAGCCTTCTTTAAAAAGAGGGACTGTTAAGAATGAAAGTTGTTATTCACGTCATCAAGATTTTGATGGTAAGAATCTGGTGAAAGTTGCACAAATAAAATCAAGTGTTTTGAAAAACTGTTTTTTAAACTATTTGCGTTTTGAAAAAAATAAGAAACAAAAGATTCAAGTGTGTAACCAACTTTATGTAAAAAGAAATGGCAAGGTTTCTTTTGTACAGGTAACTGATTTAAATAAAAGAAACTTACCAAAAGACTTTAAAATGTGTTTGAAGCAAGAGTTTTGGAAAATGTCTTTTTCTGGGCTCGACCTAAGAAGGTCTTATTCAATTCAATTTCCTTTAAATTTTTCTTCAATATAACATTTGTAACTGCACCAAGGTGTCAAAATGCACTTTTGACCCTGACTTTATATTTTGCTATAACATAATTTCTTGGGGAGAATAGAGGACAAAAGATGCAAAAGCTTATTGTTTTTTATTCTTTAATGATTATTTTTATTTTAATCATAAATCTTTTTTTAGAACAATGGGTGAATTAGTCTTTACTCTTCACTCATGACCACAAATTTGTATTCTTTAAAGCCAGCTTCAGCACATGTGTACATAATCTTTTTTATATATGAGTACTTTAATGATTTATCAAGAATGAGATTGGCCAGCCCTGAAAATGGCTTTGCTTGAGGAGCCTGTTTAGCCGTGGCCTTGATTTGTTCCTTTTTTCTTACTAATTCATTAAAGAGCGGAACAATTCTTCTTTTTCCATGGTCATAGATAATTTCAGGTGGATCTTCTGCATCTAAAATTGTTTCTGAGTCTACCCAAATTTTGTCTTTTGAAACTTGAATCATAACTCCAGGATTATTTAAAGAACTTGATTTGGAAACGGGAAGCTCAATCCCCTGTGGGATCGTAAGTGTTATCCCAGATGAGTTATACGACTTAAGGAGAAAAACTAAAAGGATAACAAGGATATCTAAGAGTGATGTGATATCCACATCAATAACATCTTTTTTTGCTCGTTTCTTTTTATTTCTAATTGACCTTGTTCTTGCCATAATTTTTTCCTGATTAACTCATAATATTGCCAAAGACAATTTTGTTAAATAGCGTTTTAACTTGGACGTCAATTCCATCCTTGTCTTTTGTATAAATAGGATCATCGGTATTTTGTAACATTCTAATCGCATCCATAATTTTGACTAATTCTTCGTATTTGATATCAACTAATGGCTCTAGAATGACCGACTCTTCTGAGATATTTCTTTTTTTAAGCTTTACTAAAAATTCATGTAATTGGGTAAGGTTGTATTCACCATCACTATTTTTTCCTACTCTTGTCACAACTCTTGAAGGGATTCCAGTCGAAACGACGAGGTCATTTTTACGAATCTCTACTGTCAAGGCCAGGGGCTTTTTTTGTTGCTTGGGAGGAGGAGTATTAGAGATGATAGGAACATCACTGCCTATTTCAAAAACTTTTACAAACTGGGTAGACATCAAAAGAAAGAAGATGAAAATAAAAACAGCATCTAAGATAGGAATAAGATTTATTCTCTCATTCTTTCTTTTGGACTTTCTACTTGTTGGAGTTTTATACGCCATTGTTTCCTCTATCTCATTACTTTTCTGTTTGTTCTTTTGTTCCAAGAAGGTCTAAAAGTTTTACACTAAACTCATCAATTTCATTGATAATTTTATCAGACTTACTTGTTAGGAAGGCATGGATAACCATAATTGAAATGGCCGTAATCAGACCTAAAAAGGTCGTGTTCATGGCAGTAGAAATCCCTTTAGATAAGAACTCTGCTTTTTGTGCTGGATCAATACTGTCAAGGGCAGCAAATGAACTCATTAAACCTTGGATTGTCCCAAGCAGTCCAAAAAGGGTAAGAATATTAGCAATGAGTTGAAGATAATTTAATCTGAGCTCTACTTTAGGGACAACTTCTAAAGCACTTGCATCTAAGGCATTTTGAATTTGTTCAGTCCCTTGATTGGCCCGCTTGAGTCCATTTTTAAGAACTTTTGGCAAAGCTGCAGCTGTTCCCGAACAAACTCTTATGGCACCTTGTATATCATTAGATAAAACATACCTTTGAATTTCATTCATAAAAGAGGGGCCATCAACATCAAATCCCTTTGATAGTTTTCTAAACCTTTCTAGTGAAATGGCCAAGCCAATTCCCCAGACGATTAGGATGATTCCCATAAAAACACCACCACTTTGGATAAAGCCCGCAAGTTGGTTCACAATAGATAAGCCAGATTCTTCCATATCAACTCCCTAGTATTTACTAAAACTATTTGTAAATATATTGTAAGCTATTATATTTAGGAGAGATAATAGATAATTATTGCCTAGTTCTTATTAATTGATGATAAAGTGATAGTGAAAGCTAATGCTTTTAAGCTTGATCATAATGTTCAGGAAATAATTGTCTTTCGATACCTTCGATAAAAATATGGATCATTTTAATATGTATTTCTTGGATTCTATCGGTAATTTGGGACTCAACGACAAGTGGAATATCAACCATATCTTTAAGTTTTCCCCCAGTTTTTCCTAAAAGACCAACCACAGTAATCCCTTTGGCCTTTGCGACTTCAACTGCTTTGATAATATTTTGTGAATTTCCACTGGTTGAAATTGCCAAAAGAGTATCTCCTGGTCTTCCCCAAGCTTGAACATTTCTTGAAAAGATATGTTCAAAGCCAAAATCGTTGGCCACGCAAGTGATATGTCCCGCATCTCCCATGGAAAGGGCACATAAAGGATCTCTATCCTTTCTATATCTACCTGTTAACTCTTCTACAAAATGCAAAGAGTCACACATTGATCCCCCATTTCCACAAGCTAATATTCTTCCCTCGCTTTTTAACGTTTTCGCAAAGCTTTCAACTGCTTGATTGATTCCATTGACATGTTGAGGGTTTTCTAAAAACTTATTTAGAGTTGTTTGACATTCTTTTAGTGCGTTTTGGATATAATTCGTATTCATACGACTATGATATGGCCATGAAATTTACATGGCCATTAAAATCAGTCTTAAAATAAAATTTAAACAAGATCTTTAATATTTTTTAAGATCTCAGCTTTTGGTTGGTTTCCAACAAGTGTGCTTTTGACTTCACCACCTTTAAAAAAGATAAGAGTTGGAATTCCTCTAATACCATACTGTTGAGCAAGTTCACCTGACTCATCAACATTAACTTTTACAACTTTTGCATCTGAAACTTCTTGAGCTACTTCATCTAGAATTGGAGCTAAGGCTTTACAAGGACCACACCATTCAGCCCAAAAATCGACAATAACAGGCTTATCTGAATTAATAACTTCAGCTTCAAATGAATCTTTATTTACACTTACTGCATTACTCATAATGACTCCCTTTATACTAAGCTTTGATCCTAGCATAAGACATATGCATTTTCGAGCTTAATTTAGCTTGATATTGCTTTGCATAAGTCTTTTTTTACCTATTTATAGATATTTGTGTTTAGTGATAAACTCTTTATATATGATAGATAAAAAGTACTTACTTAAATCAAGTATTAGAATTGCCAAGTTATCTCGGCTGGTGGCCAAGGCGATTGATATATTTATCGTTTTAATTTTAAGTATGCTTTTCTATCCATTTGGCGTTCTCTTGGCCCTTTTTTATATGACTATATGTGACTCATTATACGGAGGCCAGTCAGTTGGAAAGCGCTTTGTTGGTTTTGCAGTTATTTCACTGGAAGATGGTAAGCCTTGTTCAACCAAACAATCACTTATCAGAAATTTACCTATAACAATTCCATTGGCTTTCGCTATTATTCCTCCTTGGGGGCTCATTATAAGTACGATGTTATTTATCCCGATGGTTTTATTAGAAACTTATCTACTCTTTAAGTTAGATTCTGGGCATCGCTTAGGTGATGTGATGGCAGATACGACAGTTATTGGAAACGATCCTAATAGAGTTGATATTCAAAAAGCGCAAAAATCATGGTTTGATCAGACGGATAAGTCTATGTCTCCAGCAAACCGAACAACTTCAGCAATTCATTTTACAGGTGTGGCCTAAAATCGTACACTTCTGTGCATGATTTAACGGAGACATGTATGAAAAGACTTATCGTTGTAGATATTAGTAGTTTTATCTTTAGGGCCTTTTTTGCTATTAGGCCTATGACTAGTCCTAAAGGGATACCAGTTAACGCTGTTTATGGCGTTTTGACTATGTTGATGAAGCTGTTACAGAACTATAATCCGACTCATGTCGTTTTGGCCCGGGATTCAAAAGGCGGCTCTTTTCGAAATGAAAAATACGAACTTTATAAGGCAAACCGGGGAGAGCCGCCTGAAGACTTAGTTCCTCAATTTGCGATTATAGAAGAATTAATTAAGCGTATGGAAATTCCGGAGTTGGCCATCATTAATTATGAAGCTGATGATATTATTGGTTCATTTGTAACCCAGTTTAAAAAGGATTTTGATGAGATTTTGATTGCTTCTGGTGATAAAGATTTGATGCAGTTTGTAGATGGTCCCATAAAAATGTTGGATACCATGAAAGATAAACTTTTTGGCCGAGATGAAGTGTTTGAAAAAATGGGAGTTTATCCAGAACAAATTGTAGACTATCTGTCTTTGTTGGGAGATTCCTCAGATAATATCCCTGGAGTTAAAGGGATTGGGGCCAAAGGAGCGGCTAAGCTTTTAGCTGAATATCATTCTTTAGATGAGATTATAAAAAATATTGATAAGTTAACCAATAAAAGAGCTAAGACGGCGCTTGAAAAACACATTGATGATGCTCATCTTTCCAAAGGTCTTGTTGAAATTGTCACTGACCTAGACTTAGGACTTAAACCTGAAGATTTAAAATATACTATGGAAGGGCATGAGGGCTTTGTTGATTTTTTAGATGAATTAAATTTTAAATCAATAAAAGCTAAAGTTTCAGCAGGTGCTGGTAACTCTATTACCGTTAGTAAGCCTAAAGCCTATATTGATTATGAGGTGATTAAGGAAGAAAAAAAATTAAATAAATTTCTAGAAATGTTGCCTACGGTAGATCAAGTTTATGTTGAGGCTTTTTTTGAGGATGATGATTATCACAAGTTGAATCCGAAAGCTTATGGTGTTTCTAATGGTGAAAAAAATTATATTTTTTATGCACAAGACTTTTCTTTTTTAGAAATTATGGAAAAGGTTTTGCAAACAAAAAAACTTTTTATTGCGACAACAAATTCCAAATCTTTGTATGCTTGTGCTGCTGAAAAGAAGATAGATAAAGAATTAAATATTTTTGATATCACTCAGGCCCATTTTGTGCAAGATCCTGAAAAGAAACATACTCTGCAAACAATGGCTTTAGAATATCTTTCAGAAAATGTGCCGCTTTTAAAAGAATTAAAAAAGGAAAACTTAGAAGACATTGCAAGTCTAAAAAACTTTGAGTTTGGTTTTGCTAAAAGATTGTACTGTGGAATTCGTATTTATCCTTGGCTACAAAAAAAATTAAAAGAAGCCGGTGTAGAAAAAATATTTTATGATATTGACTCGCCTTTATTGCCTATTCTATCTCGCATGGAGTTTGAAGGAGTGCATCTGGATGTGAATTTTTATAAGACTTTAGAGAGTGAGTTTACAGAAATCACTCAAGATATTGAGAAAAAAGTTTTAAAAATTAGTGGCAAAGAAGTCAATTTAAAGTCTCCTAAACAGGTTCGTGAACTTCTTTTTGAAGACTTAGATTTACCGGTTATTAAAAAAACAAAAACAGGGCCTTCTACTGACTCGAGTGTTCTAGAGAAGCTTGATCAGATGGGGGAGAGTGAAGTTCCAGGTCTTATTTTAAAGTACAGAGAAATTGAAAAATTAAATTCAACGTATGTAAAAACATTGCCAGAGCTAGTGGATGAAAAAGGAAAAATACATACTCATTTTAATCAGCATGTAGCACAGACAGGAAGACTTTCCTCAGATAAACCTAATTTACAAAATATACCTATAAGAACTGAAAGTGGAAGAAAGTTAAGAAAAGGCTTTAAGGCCAAAAAAGGCTGCGTTCTTTTAGGGGCTGATTATTCGCAAGTAGAGTTAAGACTTTTGGCCCATTTTTCTGAAGATAAGGTGATGGTTAAAGCTTTTAAAGATGATCAGGATATTCACGCCCAAACGGCGAGTGAGATATTTGGAACTCCTTTACAAGATGTGAGTAAAGATCAAAGAAGTTATGCTAAGGCCATTAACTTTGGACTTATGTATGGCCAATCATCATTTGGACTTTCTCAGATGCTTGGGATATCACCGGGAGAGGCAAAAGAATATATCACAAATTATTTTGAGCGTTTTAGCAGTGTAAAGTCATACTTAGATTCATTAAAAGAATTCTGTGAAAAAACGGGTTATTCTGAAACTCTTTATGGCAGAAGAAGGTACATTAAAGATATTAATTCAACTAATCGGCAAATGAAGTCGATGGCCGAAAGAATGGCAATAAATTCTCCTATTCAGGGAACGGCTGCTGATATTATTAAAATCGCCATGATTAATATAGATAAAGAACTAAGCAAGCGAGAACTTAAGTCTAAGATGATTTTACAAGTCCATGATGAACTTATTTTTGAAGTGCCTCAAGATGAAGTTAAAGAGATGGAAAGTTTAGTTAAAGAACTTATGGAAGGTGTTGCTGAGCTTAAAGTTCCTTTGAAAGTGGATATGGGGACAGCCGATAATTGGTATGATTTAAAATAAAAAAAGGCCCTTAAATTTTAAGGGCCCTTGTTATCCTTATAAAAAAGATAAAATTATTTAGCGTGCTTAGCTAGGTAAGAAGCAACACCTTCAGCCGTTGGCTTCATGGCCTCTTCACCTTTTTTCCAGTTTGCTGGACAAACTTCACCGTGCTCTTGGTGAAATTGAAGAGCATCAACAACTCTTAGAGCTTCTTCAACATTTCTTCCAAGTGGAAGATCATTAATTGTTGAGTGTCTAATTGTTCCTTCTTCATCAATTAAGAAAAGACCTCTTAGAGCAACTGACTCATCAAAAAGAACTCCATAATCTCTTGCAATATTTTTTGTTACATCAGCGATTAGAGGATAATCGATTTCACCAATACCACCTTTTTCAACTGGAGTGTTTCTCCAAGCAAAGTGAGAAAAGTGTGAATCAATTGAACATCCAAGTAATTGAACACCTCTTTCTTTAAATTCACCTACTTTTTTATTAAAAGCTAAGATTTCTGAAGGACAAACAAAAGTAAAGTCTAGTGGATAAAAGTATAAAAGAACTTGTTTCCCTTTATAGTCAGCAAGAGAAATATCCTTAAAAGAACCATCTTCCATTACTGCTGTTGCCTTAAAATCAGGGGCTTTTTTTGTAACTAATGAACTCATAATCATCTCCTTATCATGATGTGAATATCAAAAACTTATCTATTATGTTCGATTTTATATCACAAAAACAATTGATAATCTCTATTTATGTCATAGATTTTTTCTATTAAACATCTATAGAAAACTCAATGATTTGCAAGTCTGACTTTTTAATTTTTCTTAAGTCTTCAGGAAGTGAGCCTAAAATTTCTTCCTCTAAAGCGTCGATAACCTTGTGCTTTAAACAGTCTTTTTTCGTTACGATAGAGACTTCTCTGGTGGGGACAGGAGATTTGAAAGGCCTAAGCATTTTTTTGTGGTGCGATGAAAGTTGTTTTGCTGCCATGTGTGGAAGAATGGTGTAGCCAAAACCTTTCAAGACCATATTTTTGAGTGTTTCAAAGTTTCCGCTTTCAAAATTAATAGGGCCACTAAATTCGGCCTTGCGTGTTTGAGAACAGATGTTGAGAACTTGGTCTCTAAAACAATTTCCTTTATTAAGTAACCAGATATCATTGATATCGAGCTCTTCTTCTTTGATTTTATTTTTCTTAGAAAAAGGGTGCTTTGACGAGACAAACAGATAAAAAGGCTCATAATAAAGAATTCTTTCTTCAAAAGATTTTTCATGTAGAGGTGTCGCTAGTAAACCAGCATCGATTTCATCATTTTTAATCATCTGAATAATGTCTTCAGTTTTTGCTTCTTCAATTTGTAGGTTTACTTTAGGGTATTGTTTGACAAAGTTTTGGATAAATAAAGGAATAAGATAAGGAGAGAGAGTTGGAATGATCGCTAACCTCAATTCTCCTGCTATTTCATCTTTATTCTCATCAATGAGTGAGAATAGTTTTTTTTGTTCATAAATAATTTTTTCTGCTTGTTTAATAACAACTAGGCCCTCATTTGTCGGTTTAATGGGGCTTTTTGAGCGATCAAAGATAATGACTTGAAGTTCATCTTCAAGTTTTTGAACTTGCATACTTAAGGTTGGCTGAGTGACAAAGCATGACTCGGCAGCTTTGCCAAAATGTTTATACTTATAAACTGCCAGAACATATTCGAGTTGAGTAATAGTCATGTACAGATTTTAGTGATGAAAAAGCGAAAGTACAATAGATTTGGGCCTTATTGCTGCTAAGGCCCAAAAAATAAGCTTAAATAAGTGATTCAAACTCCTCATCAGTTAATTGAGGATGATGAGGATTTTCAAAACTTTTTTGATGGTTGTGTTTTAGGTGTGAGTTTTCTTCTTTTCCACCATAGATATATTGATGAAAATCTTCACCAAAACTCATATTGGCATAATCTTCGAGATCAGATTTAAAATCTTCAGTGGTCACCCCAGTTCTTTGTCTTTTTTGGAAGTAATGCCTTAAAAAGTCTTTAAGTCCCGGTTTTCCACTTTCTTTGAGAAGATGATCTAAATAGGCCATAAAAGATCTTCCATATTCGTAGGACCTTTTATCCGTTTTACGGGTGTAAGCTCCATGATTGGCCAAATTTACTGATTCATAAAAAGGCTTTTGATATGTCTGGTGGCCTTTATCACGCCAACTTGCAATGGCTTCGTCTAGCCAGCCAGAGTTTCCATTAACGGGATGGATATTTTTGGCAAAATACATGTGTTGTAATTCGTGTCCAAGTGAAACGATTGAAGTTTCTGTTGCTCCAGCATGCTCCATTCCTCCACGCAATCCCGTACCATAAATAATCAATTGATCGTGAGGGTAAGGGCCATAATCAGCTTCTAATTCTTTAAGAGTGGCCCAAGCCTTAGTTTTAACGTACTTATTATAAAAGTTGTAATTCGAGTAAATTGTTACAGGAATTTTTCTTCCATCGATTGATGGGTAATCTAAATACCATCGAACAAAGCGATTGATAGGGACAAGGTGTAAATATACAGATGATGAGCGATACCATTGAGGCATTGTTACTCGATAATGATTTTCATTAATTTTTGTAATTTCACCGTTTGCAAAAAAACTATGCCAACGTTTAGTTCCAATAACTTTCACGTCAAATTCCATTTGATAAGTATCGTACTCATAATTACTAGGTACGTATTGTTCTAGAAATTTTCTATCAGTGAGATCGCGTATAAAAAATCCTGAGGAGACATGACCCCATTTTTTACGTCTTAAATTAAAGCGAGTTCCATTTTCTAAAGGTGTCCAAATCATCATTGTATGTAAACCTCTTTCTAGTGGGGTTTCAATTCTTCGAACAACACTTGCTTTGTCTGGAGTAGAAATAAGCTTTTCGCTAGTTAACTTTTTATTAAGAGTTATTTGGGTCGGTTTAGTGACTGAGTCAAAAATGGGATACCCAGCTTCTGGCATGTAAAACTCGATCGTGGAGACTGATTTGGCATATCCATTTTCAGCGTCGTAAGTGATTTTGTATTCAGCTCTTTTAAAGTCTACAAAAACAGCTTTTTTCCCATCAGCGCTAAAGCTGGGGGGAGCATGTGTTAAATCTGTATCAGCAAATACTGATAATGAAGTACAGATAAGAAAAAATAAGAGTTTCATTATTGATCTCCTTTACTTAAGAGGATGGTTTTTTGTTTTTGATTTTTATGTTCGCAAGCTTTTGTAAGTAGCCATGAAAATGTTTGAGTGCGAGTGTGACCAAAAGTATATTCAGGATGAAATTGAACTCCGAGAATGGGTCTATTTTTAAACTCAAGCGCTTCCACAATTTTATGATCATTGGAAAAAGCACTGAGTTTAAGATGAGGCCATCTGTTTTTATACTGATTAAAATAATCGAGGTTTAAAGCTTGATGATGCAATTCAACCGCCCAGAATTTTTCTTGTGAAAAAAGTTGTTTTATTAAAGAGGAATCGTCAGTAATGCTAACTTTATCTAGAGTGTACATTCTATTTGGGATTCCTAATTGTTTTTTTATATCAATATATAAAGGTATTCCTTGAGATACAGTTAAGGCTTGCATCCCTCGGCATATGCCCAAAAGGGGAAGGGTTGTACTTTGAGGATGCTGAAAATATTGTTTTAAAAAATCAAATTCAAATTGATCTCTCCTGGGTCCTTCGGGAGTTTTTTTATAAAAGGAAGCTAAGTTTTTTAATTGAGACCTATAAGGGTCTTCTAAATGAGTGTTATACCAATTGGGGTGGATATCCGTTCCTCCTGGGATAATAACTCCATCAAGTTGAGTTAGTAGAGTTTTATTTTGAGTTAAGTCAATTGTTTTGACTTTGTAATTAAGCTCTTTTGCTTGGGAACTTATGGCCCACTCGTTAAAAAAACCACATTCATAAGTACAGCCAATAGTAAGAGTCTCTTGTGGTTTAAGTGTGCAAGTTGAGTCAGTATCAGCAATGACCGATACACTATAGACACAGAAGAAAAGACCAAAGGCTAAAAAGAGCTGCCAAAGTTTCATGTTTTCATCCTTAACAAAGAGAACACTCCTATTTTAAGGCCATAGGGTATTTGCAGCAAAATGAACAAAGAAAAGGAAAAAATGGTCTAAGTTGACGTCTTTAAGATTAATGCCATTGGATATCAATACTAGAGAAAATTGATACAGGATCTTTAGATTTTGAAAAAGAGCTTTTAAACAAGATAAAGCGGCCAGAATTAAGGGCGACTTCTTGTCCTGGGATATAATTAACTTCTTCCTCATTTCCATAAACATTGGAAAAGCAACCTTTAAAATAGTGGCGATAACTCATTTTATTATCTTCTAAATTTGTGGCCAATTCTTTTATAGATAAATAATCACAACGAATACTTTCTATATCAGTGCTTAACTTTTCCTCATTGGAGTTAAATAAAATCGAGGTTTTAACTGTGGAAGAACTTCCTTCGATAATTATGGGGTGAGCTGGAATGGTCGCCCATCCTGAATAGTTCAGTTGATAGAGTTGACCATATTCTTTTTTATCCGAGTTCATTTTGTCTAATTTGAGAGTGACAGTTGAGTCACTTAAAGGTGGTCTTACAACAACTTCATCTTCGGTTTTTTGAGAAGATTTAATTTCCTTGCCACACCCAACTATAAATAAGCACGCCATTGACATTAAAATTGATGCTGAGCTTTGTTTTAGCTTATTCTTTTTCATAAAAATCTATTCGGTCTAGGCAAATAAAATTTTAGATAAAACTGCAAAGCGTTACGGTTTTAGTATGTTATTAAAGCCGATGCTCTGTGTGTCATAGGGTTTTTGTCAGTTTTTTATTTTTTTTTGAGTGGCAGATGTTGACATTGATCCAATTGATATTAGATTGTTTCAGACAAGATTTTTACATTTAATCAGGAGATGAAAATGACTGTGAAACCATTACATGACAGAGTTTTAATTAAAGTCGTTGAAGAAACTAAAACAGCTAGTGGAATTATTATTCCAGACGGAGCTAAAGATAAGCCAACTGAAGGTGAAATTGTGGCCGTCGGATCTGGGTATAGACTACCAGATGGAAGTGTGAGAGCACTAGAAGTTAAGGCGGGAGACAAAGTTCTTTTTGATAAATGGGGAGGCTCTGAAGTCAAAGTTGATGGAAATGAGTACCTTGTTATGAAAGAAGAAAAAATTATTGGAATTTTACAATAAGTTTGTTTAGGCAAATTTATCAAAGGAGAAAAAAATGTCTGCTAAAGAATTAAAATACTCAGAAACTGCAAGAAACCTCATTTTAAGTGGAGTTAATTCACTGGCCGATGCAGTAAAAGTAACCCTTGGACCCAAGGGACGAAATGTTGTTATCCAAAAATCATTTGGAGCCCCTCAAATTACTAAAGATGGTGTTTCTGTGGCGAAGGAAATTGAGTTAGAAAATGCTTTTGAAAATATGGGAGCTCAATTAGTTAAAGAAGTTGCTCAAAAGACAAATGAAGATGCTGGGGATGGAACAACGACAGCAACAGTTTTGGCCCAAGCTATTTATAGAGAAGGGGCTAAATTGGTTGCCGCTGGTCACAATCCAATGGACTTGAAAAAAGGTATTGATCACGCGACTGAAAAAGTTACTGAGTATTTAAAGAAAAACTCTAAAGCTATAGCAACTAATGATGAGATTGCTCAAGTTGGATCAATTTCAGCAAATAACGATATGGAAATCGGGAAAATGATTGCTGAAGCGATGGAAAAAGTTGGAAAAGAAGGTGTTATTACAATTGAAGAATCTAAAACAGCTGTGACTTATTCAGAAGTTGTTGAGGGGATGCAATTTGATAGAGGATATCTTTCACCTTATTTTGTAACTAATACAGAAAAAATGGCAGTTGAGTTTGAAAATCCAAATATTCTTATTACAGATAAAAAAATTGGAAGTGTTAAAGAAGTTCTTCCTATCTTAGAAAAGTCTGTTCAAACATCAAAGCCATTACTTATTATTGCTGAAGATGTAGAGGGTGAAGCTCTTACTGCACTTGTGGTTAATAAATTAAGAGGTTCATTAAATGCTGCTGCTGTTAAAGCACCAGGATTTGGTGACAGAAGAAAAGAAATGTTAAAAGATATTGCCATCTTAACTGGTGGAACTGTTATTTCTGAAGAGCTTGGTATGAGCTTAGAAAATGCAGAGCTTGAGCATTTAGGAACTGCAAAGAAAGTTACTATTGATAAAGAAAATACAACAATTGTTGATGGTGCAGGTGAGCAAAAAGCTGTTGATGACAGAGTTAATGCTATTAAAGCGCAAATTGCTGATACAACTTCTGAATACGATAAAGAAAAGTTGCAAGAAAGATTGGCAAAATTAGCTGGTGGTGTTGCTGTTCTTTACGTGGGAGCACCAACTGAAGCGGAAATGAAAGAGAAAAAAGATAGAGTTGAAGATGCTCTTAATGCAACGAGAGCAGCTGTTGAAGAAGGGATCATCGTTGGTGGTGGTGCTGCTTTAGCTCATGCAACGGAAGCTTTAGATGGATTAACTACAGGAAATGAAGAGTATGACTTTGGAGTGAGAATTGTAAGAAGAGCTATTGAAGAGCCTCTAAGACAAATCTCTGCTAATGCTGGTAAAGAAGCTTCAGTTATTGTAAACGAAGTTAAAGCAAAAAAAGATTTTAACTTTGGATACAATGCAAGAGAAGATAAGTTTGAAGACCTGGTAAAAGTGGGAATTATTGATCCAACAAAAGTAACCAGATCAGCTTTAATGAATGCGGCTTCTGTTGCAGGCTTAATGCTTACAACTGAAACAATGGTAGCAGATCTTCCATCTAAAGATGATGGAGCTGGTGCAGGCGCTGGAATGCCACCAATGGGTGGAATGGGCGGAATGCCAGGAATGATGTAATAAGATAATAAATAATATTCATTCAATTTATGCAAAGAAGGGAGACAAAAAGTCTCCCTTTTTTAGTGACAAAATGCTCCGAAAATTTGGAACTAGTATCACTTTAGTTTGTCTTAAGTACGTTATTTCATGCAATTAGCTTTGGCACGGTGCTTGCTTAAATAGAAGGTGCCTAAGGAAGGGCATCTTGTCCACGGAGGGACACTTAATTGGAAAAAAGTAAGATTGAGGGGAGAAAGAAAACTCAAACTAAGCAACGAGCCGCTATCATGTTTATTAAAAGCGATTTTATCGAGGCGCTAGTGGTCGGTTATTTTAAAAGTTAAATGATTTCAAACTTTTAAATTAATTTTACTATTCAGACATCTAGAAGTTTTGAATGGTGACAAAGTAACAGCTTCTGTCTGTGAGTTTGAGTTTTCTTTTTTGGCGCCACGGAGGGACACTTAATTGGAAAAAAGTAAGATTGAGGGGAGAAAGACTATCGCTTAGGATGAGCTTTGGTAATTTTTTCCTGAATTTCTTTATTTCAAGGGCTTCTCTTATCCAATTTTCATAAAAAGCCGAAAAGCTTTATGTATGGAAACAAATGATAATTGGATATTCTATTTGCGACTTAAAAAAAATCTTCCCGAAGATTATTTAAGTATGGATCAGCATTTTAAAGCATATGGAAGAAGCCTTATTCCTATTGGGCTTAAGGCCTTACTTGAGGCCACCAAGAACAAGCGCACTATTCATTTATTGGTCATTATTAAATCTTATCAGGATTATCGTTATTATGTGCGACGAGTGAGAAAAATAATGAAGTACCTTATGCGAACCCAAAGGGTTCATCTTTATGTGGCTTCTAGCTTTTCATTGTCCAATGATCCCTTAGTTATTAAGAAAAATTATTATAGTTTTGTAAAACTCCCAGTGAGAATGGATCGGTTTTGTGAGTTTGTATCGACTTCTATTGAAGTGCGAGAATCGAATCTCCTCCACTGGCCGGGTGGAGTAAGACCAAGGCTTTCATTGGTAGGGTAAATAATGAAGACAACAAGTGATGAATTATCCCAACGCTATATGGTTTTAATAAAAATAGATGCGACCAATCTTTTTGAGCGCATTAGTTCTCGTAAAAAAGATTATATGGAAACATTTTCTTTAAAAAGAGATAGGGATGTTTTTAAAGAGATTTTTAAATGTCGTTATACCAGATCAACTTTTTTTGATTTATCTCATTTACCAACTGAAATAATAGAGGTGGCCAACGACTTTTATGATCAAGTAGATAAATTGTATTGGTATCTCATGCATACTCAAGATATGCCCAATACCATTGAAGATGAAATTATGCGTTATCTTCATTTCATCGAAAGAAAATTTGAGGCCTTACTTTTATATGTGGATGCGGAGCTAAGTGGAACTAATCTAGAAGATTCCTCTGATTTTGAAGATGTCCCGGCCCAAAACCCTGAGGAGGAGTACTTTCATTTTACAGGGGAAACTGAAAATGATTCTGAATCCTAATAAAAGTCTAGCACTGGCCCTGTAAAATCTCTTTCTTTTCCATTAAGATATTTAAAAAATCAAAGGAAATAACGTGGGAATTTATACATCAACAAAAAGATTTTCAGGGTATCCCTGCACGCATCGCCAATGGAAAGCTGACTCTCATTGCCGTTTTGTTCATGGCTATAGCCGAGAGTTTTATTTTGAGTTTGCCTGCAAAAAAATGTCTGATGAGTTTTGGGTGATGGACTTTGGAGATCTTAAAGATGTTAAAGAATGGTTAGCCGAGATGTTTGACCATACATTTTTAATTGCAGCAGATGATCCTTATCTAGAAACATTTAAAAAGATGGATAGTGATGGAGTGATTCAGCTTAGAGTTTTACCTAATCCAGGAATGGAAGGAAGTGCGAAATTTGTCTATGATCACGTAAGTAAAATGATTTCTGAAAAAACTCAGGGACGCGTTTGGATAACTAAGGTTGAAGTTAGAGAAAATGAAAAAAACTCTGCCTTTTACCAACCAGAATTGTCAGATAAGTAAAGATAGTTTCAGCTTTAATTTCTTTAATTGCATGGCATAATAGAAGTATGCGTGTATTAGTATCTCTTAGCATTTTATTTTTGATGGGCCAAAGTGCGATGGCCGAAGTGAAAAAATTAGCAAGTGAAACATCAGTTTTTTCAGGACGCGTATCCAAGCTTAATAGAGTGGCCAGACTTGCTCGGATGAAAATTGACTTTGATAATGTAAAGTTTTTAAACAAAACTGATCGAGTAGAGATTTGGAATCCTTCATCCCCTGAGCGAAAATGTTTAAGTTATGTTGAAGGGGTGGCCAATGATTATCTTCTTTTGCGTATTCCGAAATATGAAAAATGTGTTACGTCAGTTCATTTTACGACGGGCTCGTATTTACATATGTATTCTCCAAATTTAGAAAAAAATATCGGTATTGCTCAGGATTTAATTCAAATTTTACATCGCAAACGGACGGCCCTTAAGGCCCGTCTGAGCCGCCATCAAAAATCAGTCGATAGTTATATTGAAAAAGTCGATGTGGTCAATAAACGTTATAAGCTCCTTAAAGAGAAATTAGAATTAGAATGGCAAAAAGAGCTTTCGGCCCTAGAGGAAGATAAAACCCAAAGTTATCTAGACTATAAAAAAACTCAAGCACGTCTGCATGAACTTAATTATAAACTTGAGCAATACCGTGTTCACGATCAAAATATGAAAGAAGATCGATGGTCCTTAGATCCAGAGCTTTATTATAAAAAATAGGAATATTATGATGAAATTACTACCGATAGTTTTAATCTGTCTTACAATAATTGCGTGTAATAAAAGACCTAAAATGAATAGTGCTTTTTATACCAATATTGGAAATGAGCCTTCAAAACTCAGCCCTATTGGAAATACTGATGGAGCGGCCAGTGATGTTTATGGTTATCTTTTTGAAGGGCTTTTGACTAAGGATGTTCATGATTATAGTTGGAAGCCAGCTCTGGCCACAAAATGGGAAGTCTCAAAAGATAAAAAAAGTTTTAAGTTTAAATTACGTGAAGGAGTCAAGTGGCACGATGGAAAAGAGTTTACGGCCGAAGATGTGAAATTTTCTTTTGATATCCTTTTTAAAGATAAATTTAACACGATTGCAATTAGGTCTTATTATGAAGGATTAAAAGAAGTCAAAATTATAAATAAATACGAAGTTGAATTTATTGCAAAAGATGAGTTTTGGCAAAATTTTGATCGGGCAGCAGGGCTTACAATTTATCCGAAACATTTTTACGAACAAGATAAGAAAAAAAGTTATTTTAATAAAAACTTATTGGGTTCAGGGCCTTATAAAATGGCCCTTTATTCGCGGGGTAATCGTATCGTTTTAGAAAGAAATGAAGACTGGTGGGGTTTTAAAGATCCTAAGCAAAAAGAGTGGAATTTTCCTAAAATTGTTTTACGTTTTGTTTCAGATAAAACAGTTGCTTTGGAAATGCTTAAAAAGGGGGCACTTGATTTTTTGGGCCTAGCACCAGAAGATTATGTAAAAAAAGCGGTCGGGCCAGGCTGGGGAAAAAAATATCATAAAGTTTTAACTCAAAATAAAACAGCTAAGGGATATAATTTTATTGGCTGGAATATGAAACATCCTATCTTAAAAGATAAGAAAGTCAGAAAGGCGCTTTATCATTTAGTCAATAGAAAGCTTATGATCGAAAAATTCGAGTATGGTTATTCCGTTCCCGCAAAAGGGCCTGTTTATCCCAGCTCTCCTTATGCTAACCGAGAGCTTGATGTTATTAAGTTTAATCCCAAGTTGGCCTTAAATCTTTTAAGAAAAGCTGGTTGGGAAGATACTGATGGAGATAATATCTTAGATAAGATTATTGATGGCAAAAAAAAGAAGCTTTCCATCACTATTTTAGAACCTTATGAAGGATTCATGAAATACCTCACTATTTTTAAAGAAGATGCAAAAAAAGCGGGAGTAGAGATTAATATTAAATTGATTGAGTGGAACTCTTTTATAAAACTGTTAGAAGAAAGAAAGTTTGATGCTTGTAGGCTTGCTTGGTCTGTTCCTTTGGATTGGAATCCCATTCAAATTTGGCATACTGACTCTTATAAGGGAGGTTCTAATTTTGTTGGTTTTTCTAATAAAGAAGCTGATAAACTTATGATAAAGGCAAAGTATATTCATGATAGAAGCGAAAGAATTAAGGTTTTAAATAAAGTGCAAAAATTGATTGTAGAAGAATACCCGTATGTATGGTTTACTTATAAAGCTTCAACTATGTATGCCCATACAAATCGAATCAAAAAAGAAGTAGAGACTTATAATTATTCAATAGGAACTTCATTTTGGGATTTTAAATCTAAAATGAGAAAGGATATCTAAGGTGTTTGAATATTTAATGCGAAGATTGATACTAATGATACCAACACTTTTTGGTATTACATTAGTAGTATTTTTTATTATAAATCTGGCCCCTGGCTCACCTATTGAACAGCAAATTCAGGCCTTGAAGTTTTCTGGCTCGGCTGACCAAGCACAAAGCTCTCAAAGTGGAGCGACGGTTTCTAAAGAAATCTTAGATGCTCTTAATAAGCAATATGGTTTTGATAAGCCAGTGTATGAAAGATACTGGATCTGGTTAAAAAACTTGGCAACTCTAGATTTTGGAGAGTCCTTTACTTATGAGGAAGAAGTGACCGAGGTTATCATTTCTAAATTTCCTGTTTCTTTGCAGTTTGGGATTGTTTCTCTGATTTTAAGTTACTTAATTTCGATTCCCCTAGGTGTTTATAAAGCTGTACGAAGTGGTTCTAAGTTAGATTATGCAACTAGTTTTTTACTTTTTATTGCTTACGCTATTCCTGGTTTTATGTTGGGGATTCTTCTTATTGTTTTTTTAGCAGGTGGAAGCTTTTTGGATATTTTTCCTATTGGAGGGCTTTATTCTGATTTTTATGATGAGATGAATACATGGGAGAGAATTGTCGATCGAATCTATCATTTTATTCTTCCGACAATTTGTTACACCATTGGCTCTTATACTACACTGACTTTTTTGATGAAAAATTCACTTATGGAAGAAATAAAAAAAGATTATGTGAGAACGGCCAGAGCAAAAGGTCTTTCAGAAAAAGTTGTTTATTTAAAGCATGCCTTACGTAATGCTTTAATTCCTATTGTGACAGGTATTGGGGGATTCTTGGGGATTTTCTTTGCAGGGTCCTTACTAATCGAAAAGGTGTTCCAGTTAGATGGTATCGGCTTATTAGGTTTTAATTCAATTTTATCGCGAGATTATAACGTGATTATGGGGCTGGTTTTTATTCAGGCCTTATTAATGTTAATAGGAAATATTATTTCAGATATAGCATATGTTTTAGTAGATCCAAGGATTGATTTCAAATGATTGAGCAAAGAATTAAAAATGAGCAAACGCTTAAAAATTGGCGTGCTTTTAAATCCCATAAGACAGGTTATTTTTCCATTTGGATTATTGTCATCTCTTGTCTTTTTAGTTTTACAGCTGAGTTTTGGGCCAACTCCAAACCTTTGTATTTAAATTATCAAGGAACGACTTATTTTCCAGTCTTTAAAGACTATAGTGTTAAAGACTTTGGCATCACTGATAGTATGCAAATTGATTATCGTAACTTAAAACTTGGTGAGAATGATTCAATCATCTGGCCATTAATTCAGTGGGATCCCTATGAATCTAATAAAAAAGTAGATGAGTATCCGGCCCCTCCTTCGTCTCAAAATCTTATGGGGACTGATGATAGGGGAAGAGATGTGCTAACGAGACTTCTTTATGGACTTCGCTACTCCATAGGCTATTCTATCGGTGTTTGGGTGGTCACTTTTATTATTGGAACCATCTTAGGTAGTCTTCAAGGATTTTATGGAGGATGGATTGATTTATTAGGACAAAGAGTTACGGAGATTTTAAGTACAGTCCCCGTTTTGTTCTTACTCATTATTCTCATTTCCATTTTTGAACCCTCACTTTCCTTGCTCATCATTATCACGAGTATCTTTGGCTGGATTAGTATCAGTATTTATATGCGGGCAGAATTTCTTAAAAATAGAAAACGTGAATATGTCGAAGCAGCTCGCGCACTAGGGCAGAGTCATTTTAAAATCATCGTAAGACATATTCTTCCCAATTCTCTAGGACCCATCATAACTTTTTCTCCTTTTGTTATCGCGGGAGGAATTTCTGGTTTGGCCGCTTTGGATTATTTAGGTTTTGGTCTGGCACCTCCTACACCAAGTTGGGGAGAACTTTTGGCCCAGGCCCAAAAAAACTTTACCACGGGCTGGTGGCTTGTCCTTTATCCCTTTTTATCTTTGTTTACTATTCTCGTTGCATTTAACTTTATCGGTGAAGCCATTCGAGATGCACTTGATCCGCATAAGCAAAAATAAAAAACTCAAATTTTTGGCAAAATGGCTTATTTTCTATAAGTTTTATTGTCTTTACTTGGTTTATACTTTTCTTAAACCAGACTTAAGATTTGCTAAATTTTATCCTCAGTAAAAAATTTTAAATATTTTCTTAAGAATGTTTCTCCCCAGTATTAACAACTTTAAACATTTTGTTAAGAGTATCTTAAATGCATTTTAAAACGTTCTTAATAAATCCGACTAAAGAACTTGTTTGTTTTGATCGAAGTTAGATTATCATTCCAAAAGACATGAACTTTTGCACGTTGGT
>LULL01000118.1_pt1 | contig 27225 bp, 25 predicted proteins | sample 728161 | NCBI WGS metagenome assembly LULL01 (sample SAMN03860290, study PRJNA289734) | marine metagenome | biome: seawater column; feature: ocean; material: water; isolation source: Red Sea water column Station 149 - depth 500m | place: Saudi Arabia: Red Sea | collected 2011-10-15 | depth 500 m
GACCAGCACGCGCTGGCCGAGGGACGAGAGTCCCGCGGCGATGTTGACGGTGGAGGTGGTCTTGCCCACGCCACCCTTCTGGTTGGCCACGACGAACACGCGCGTGGCGCGGGGGCGAGGCGCGGGGGGTCGACGTGAGGCGCCCTCCCGCATGGAGAGACTGAACTCGGTCGCGCGGGCCAGCGGCGTCAGGTCGTCGGCGACCTCCGGCTCGAACTCGGCCATCTCCGCGGCCGTCCGCACCGCGAAGGGGCGGGGCGGCGGGTTCTGCGCGGCCGTTTCACGTGAAACGTCGGCCTGTGGAGAAGAGCCCTCGCTCTGTGGAGAACCCGCCTGATTGAGCGTGGATCCGGCGGTGGAAAACTCCGTGTCGTCCGACGTGTCCTCGGTACCCCGAGACGTTGAGCCCGTGCTCATCGTGTGCCCTTCCTACGCCCCGAACGCTGCGTCCCCGCGCGTCCCCCGACAGATCGTGGCCCTCTTCGCTTCTGCGAGCCTCGGGCAGATCGCCAAGATACCTGCGGCTCGTCGAGCCAGGCCACCCGGACCGCCCACGTGGGGTCGTCGAGCACCCCGCTGCCCAGCCTCCGCGCCTCAGCCGCACCGGCGCCATGTCGGCTCAGCGTCGACTGGTGCTCCGCGATCTCCTCCTCGACGCTCGATCCCTTCAGCGCCACCATCGCCCCGCCGCGCGCCACGAGCGGCATGCACCAGGAGGCGAGGCGGTCCAGGGGTGCCACCGCCCGCGAGGTCACCACGTCGAAGGACCGCTCACCGTGCAGCTCCTCAGCACGTGCCCGGACAACCTCGACGTCCAGACCGAGGTCGTCGACCACCTCCTGCAGGAAGGTGGCCCGCCGCAGCAGTGGCTCCACCAGGGTGACCCTCAGGTCCGGTCGGGCCAGGGCCAGGGGGATGCCCGGCAGTCCCGCCCCGCTCCCGACATCAGCGACCGTGCGTCCGTCCTCGATCCACTCACCGACGACGGCGGAGTTGAGCACGTGGCGCTCCCACAGGCGCTCGACCTCGCGGGGCCCGATGAGCCCACGCTCGGTGCCGGCGTCGGCCAGCCAAGCGACGTACCGCTCCGCGAGCTCCACCCGCCCCACAGGGAAAACCCCCCGCGCCGAGGCCGGCATGGGGGGTGTTTCACGTGAAACGGCGCCCTGGTCACTCAGGGAGGATCACCACGAAGCGACGGGGCTCGACACCCTCGGACTCCGAGACCAGGCCGGCCGCGGCGACGGCGTCATGCACGACCTTGCGCTCGAACGGCGACATGGCGTCCAGCGAGACCTTGCTCCCGGACTCCTTGCAGCGCTCGACCGCCTCGGCAGCGATCTTCTCCAGCTCCGCGCGCCGAGCCGCGCGGAAGCCGGAGACGTCGAGCATCAGCCGCGAGCGCTCACCGGTCTCCCGGTAGACCGCCAGACGGGTCAGCTCCTGCAGCGCCTCCAGCACCTCGCCGTCGCGGCCCACGAGCTGGGAGAGCTCGGCGCCCACGATCGAGACGGCCGCACGGTCGCCCTCGACGTCCATGTCCAGGTCGCCGTCCAGGTCGGCGATGTCGAGGAGCTCCTCGAGGTAGTCAGCGGCGATCTCGCCCTCGTTCTCGAGAGCCTGCACGCGCGAACCGGTCGAGCTCACCTGAGCCTCGTCCGTCTCCGAGACCTGGGCCTCGGGGGTCTGGGTCGACTCGCTCACGAGCCGCCTCCCTTCTTCTGGTTCTTCTGGCGTTGTGCCTTGGTCTGTCGCTTCGGCTGCTGGCGCACCGCGGTACGCCGCTCCTCGGCCTCGGGCACCGGGGTCTCCTCGACCTCCAGCACCGTGCCCTTCTTCGCAGCCTTGGCCCGGTCGCGGTCCTGCTTGGCCTTGAAGGCCGGCGTGCCAGGAGCGGGGTTGTTGCGGATCACGTAGAACTGCTGACCCATCGTCCACAGGTTGGAGGTGGTCCAGTAGAGGAGGACACCGATGGGGAAGGCGACACCTCCGAGGCCGAAGGCCACGGGCAGCACGTACAGCAGCAGCTTCTGCTGCTGGGCGTAGGGACCGCTCAGCGCGTCGGCCGGCATGTTCTTGGCCATCAGCTGACGCTGGGTGAGGAAGGTCGTGGCGGTCATCGCCAGCACCAGGAAGAGCGCCAGCACCATGACGCCGACGTCGCCACCGCCCTCGCGCCAGATGCCCGAGCCCCAGAAGGTGTCCGCGATCGGGATCTGGCCGAACAGCCTCGACTCACCGAAGTCACGAGCGCGGTCGTCGGTGAGGAAGCCCTTGCCCTCGAACTTCCGCGACGCCTCGTTGAGCAGGTGGAAGAGCGTGAAGAAGATCGGCATCTGCAGCAGGATCGGCAGACAGGACGCGAACGGGTTGGTGCCCGAGTCCTTGTAGAGCTTCATCGTCTCCTGGGCGAGACGCTCCCGGTCGTGGCCGTACTTCTTCTGCAGCTCACGCACCTTGGGCTGGATCAGCTGCATGTTGCGGCTGGCCTTGATCTGCCGCACGAACAGCGGGATCAGCGCGGCACGGATCACCAGCGTCAGGCCGATGATCGACAACGCCCAGCCGGCACCGCCCTCGGGGTCCAGGCCCAGGGCCGTGAACAGCTCGTGCCAGGCGATCAGCACACCCGAGATGGCGTAGTAGAGCGGGGTGGCGATGAAGCCGAAGATATCTCCGATGAAACCCACCGGTCAGACTCCTTGCGAGGGATGGGAGCGGGCGGACCGCGCGTGGCGCGCGGCGGGGACGGGGTCGTAGCCGCCGGCGGCCCAGGGGTGGCACCGAGCCACCCGACGCGCCGCCATCCAGGTGCCGCGGACGCTGCCGTGCACCGTCACCGCCTCGAGCGCGTACGCCGAGCAGGTCGGGTGGTAGCGGCACACCTGGCCGTAGAGCGGACTGATCAGCAACCGGTAGGCGCGCAGCAGACCGATGAGGAGCAGACGCAGCGGGTCCCTCATCCGCGCACCGTCACGCGACCGACGCAGTGCGCCAGGTCCTCTGCGAGGGTGCGACCAGGGGCGCCGCCGGCCGCGGGGAGCGCACGCACCACGAGCACGCAAGAGCCCGGGAGCGACGAGACGTGCTCCCGGGCCAGGTGTCGAAGACGGCGCTTCACGCGGTTGCGCACCACGGCGTTCCCGACCGCGCGGCTGACGACGAACCCGACCACCGGGGGCCCATCACCCTCGCGGAGCAGCAGGTGCACCACGAGGGTCGAGGACCCGCACCGCGACCCACGGCGGGTCGCGAGGCGGAACAGCTCACCGTCGGCGAGTCTGTGCTCGGAGGGGAGCACCGGACCGCGCGGAGGGAGGCCGTGTCAGACCGCGATGCTCTTGCGGCCCTTGCGGCGCCGCGAGTTCAGGATCGCGCGACCGGCGCGGGTGCGCATCCGGAGGCGGAAACCGTGCACCTTGTGACGGCGGCGGTTGTTGGGCTGGTACGTGCGCTTGCTCACGACGGCTCTCTTTCGAGTGGAGAATCGCTGGACGTGTGGTCCGACCCACCGGCTCTCACCGGCATGATCGTCCACCCGGGCGTTCGGCTGTGCCGACCGGGGCACCTGTCAGGCACCACCGGTACGCGACCTTCGGCCGGCACCGCCCACCCACGCCGGACCGCCTCTCGGCCAGTCCCGGTCATGGACATGCGGCACCCGTCGACACACAGATCACCTCGGATGACCGGCCAACGGTACGCGCGCGCGCTCAACAGGGTCAAACCCTCGCGAGCCGGGCCCGACCCCCGTCCACAGAGCCTGTGGAGAACCGGTTGCGCCCCTCGGGGTGCCGGGTTAGGTTCCTCGCCACCGAGGTTCCCCGTCGCGGGTCCACGAGCGACAGCCGGCCGTCACCGTCGACGCGCCCCGCTCCGGCGCACACACCGGGGCTGACCTGCAAGGACAGTGTCACAGCTCCGGATGCACCGGGGGCCCCGGCGCGAGCCGCTCCCAGCCGCGGCACCCGGTTCACAGCCTGTGGATTAACTTGTGGACCACGCAGGACACCGCACGTGGAACCAGCACGACACCCAGGACGACAGCCAGCACGACCGGCCCCCGGCCGGTCCAGGGCGGAGCACTCACCGTGGACGACACCCTCTCGGACCTCGCGACCGCCTGGCACGGCGTCGTGGCCGACCTGCAGCCCAACCAGCGAGCCTGGCTCCGGGCCAGCGAGCCGATCACGCTGCACGGGCACACCGCGATCATCGCGGTCCCCAACGACTTCACCCGTCACCAGCTCGAGGGCCGGTTGCGGGCCCAGCTCGAGGACGCCCTGTCGGTGCGCTTCGGTCAGGAGATCCGGATCGCGGTCACCGTGAACCCCGCCCTCGAGGAGACACCAGCCCCGAGTGCCGACATGTCGACATATGGATCTGACGATTCATCTACTCCGTCGATCCCTGAGCCCGGGACTCCTTCGGTCGAGGGCCACCAACCACTGACCGACCAGACGACCGCCCCGGTCGCAGCGGGAGGTGGCCCGGTCGTCGCCCCCGTCCCCGAGCCGGCCCCTGCTCCTGCCCCCGACCCGAGCGGCCGGCCGAGCGCCCTGGAGACGCGGCTCAACCCGAAGTACACCTTCGAGACCTTCGTCATCGGCTCGTCCAACCGCTTCCCGCACGCCGCGGCCGTGGCGGTGGCCGAGGCCCCGGGCAAGGCCTACAACCCGCTGCTCGTCTACGGCGACTCCGGCCTGGGCAAGACCCATCTCCTGCACGCCATCGGCCACTACGTCCGCTCGCTCTACAACGGCGCCAAGGTGCGCTACGTCTCGAGCGAGGAGTTCACCAACGAGTTCATCAACGCGATCCGCGACGACCGGCAGGACCGGTTCAAGCGGCGCTACCGCGACGTGGACGTCCTGCTCATCGACGACATCCAGTTCCTCGAGGGCAAGACGCAGACCCAGGAGGAGTTCTTCCACACCTTCAACACCCTTCACAACGCCAACAAGCAGATCGTCCTGACCTCCGACCGGGCACCCAAGCGCCTCGAGGCGCTCGAGGACCGGCTGCGCAACCGGTTCGAGTGGGGCCTGATCACCGACGTCCAGCCGCCCGACCTCGAGACGCGGATCGCCATCCTGCGCAAGAAGGCGGCGATGGACCGGCTCACCGCCCCGCCGGACGTCCTGGAGTTCATCGCCTCCAAGATCCAGACCAACATCCGCGAGCTCGAGGGTGCGTTGATCCGGGTCACGGCCTTCGCCAACCTCAACCGCCAGGAGGTCGACATGACCCTGGCCGAGATCGTCCTGAAGGACCTGATCCCCGAGGGCGGCGAGCCCGAGATCACCGCGGGCCTGATCATCGCCCAGACCGCGGCGTACTTCGGGCTCTCCATCGACGAGCTCACCGGCCCCAGCCGCGGACGCCACCTGGTGATGGCCCGCCAGATCGCGATGTACCTGTGCCGCGAGCTGACCGACCTCTCGCTGCCCAAGATCGGCGCGCAGTTCGGCAACCGCGACCACACGACGGTCATGTACGCCGACCGCAAGATCAACCAGCTCCTCGCCGAGCGACGCGCGGTCTTCAACCAGGTCAGCGAGCTCACCAACCGCGTGAAGATGCAGGCGCGCCAGGGCTGAGGCCCACGGATCCTGTCGGACCCTGTCGTTCTCACCTGTGGACAAGCACCCGGATCCCCACGAACTACACGGGGAGGATCTGTGGAGCGGATCCCGAGCGCTCCCCACGACACGGTGCTCTCCACACCCGGTCCCTGCGGATCCGGGTCGTCGTCCACATGGCCTGTGCACAGCGATCCAGCCTCACCACCTGCGCCGACGTGACTTCTCCACAGCGTCCACAGCTCCTACGACTCCTCTGGATCCCCCTACGATCCCGAAACCCGTGGAACTCCACCCGGCCCTCTCCCTGGGGAAAACCCACCGGTCCTCCCGCTGCCACGTCCCGCGTGGCAGGATTCGTCTCCCGGTTCCCCCGGTCCCCTGTGGTGCGCGCGCCACGATGCGACCCGCCGGCTCCTCGACCCTCCTGCCGAAGGACTGACCACCGTGAAGTTCCGCGTCGAACGCGACGTGCTGGCCGATGCCGTCGCCTGGGCGGCTCGCAACCTGCCGGTGCGCCCCAGCGTCCCCGTCCTAGCCGGTCTGCTCATCGAGGCCGACGACCAGGGCCTGGTCCTGTCCAGCTTCGACTACGAGACCTCCGCACGGGCGACGCTCCAGGCCGACGTGCACGACAAGGGCCGCGCCCTGGTCAGCGGCCGGCTCCTCGCCGACATCTGCCGCAGCCTGCCGGCCAAGCCGGTGGAGATGGTCCTGGAGGGGGCACGCGTCTCGCTCACCTGCGGCTCGGCCCGTTTCAGCCTCCAGACCATGCCCGTGGAGGAGTACCCCTCGCTCCCCGCGATGCCCGAGTCCACCGGCACCGTGCCCAGCGAGCTGTTCAGCCACGCGGTGGCCCAGGCCGTGACCGCCGCCGGCCGCGACGACATGCTCCCCGTCCTGACCGGCGTGCGCATCGAGATCGACGGCAGCACCATCTCGCTGCTGGCCACCGACCGCTTCCGCCTCTCCCAGCGCGAGCTCACCTGGGACCCCCGCACCCCCGACGAGACCCTCGCCGCGCTCGTGCCGGCCAAGGTGCTGGCCGACACCGCGAAGTCGCTGACCGCGGGTGCCGAGATCAGCATCGCGCTGAGCGCCAGCGGTGCCGGCGACGGCCTGATCGGCTTCGAGGGCGCCGGGCCCGGCGGCATGCGGCGTACGACCACGCGCCTGCTCGACGGCGAGTTCCCCAAGGTCCGCAGCCTGTTCCCCTCCGAGCACCTCACCCTGGCCACCGTCGACAAGGCGTCGCTGGTCGAGTCGGTCAAGCGCGTGGCGCTCGTCGCCGAGCGCAACACCGCCGTCCAGCTCGCCTTCTCCGACGGTGTGCTGACCCTCGACGCCGGCAGCGGTGACGAGGCCCAGGCCTCGGAGTCGGTCGAGGCCGTCGTCACCGGCGACGACCTGACCACCGGCTTCAACCCGCAGTTCCTCCTCGACGGGCTGACCGCCATCGACCAGAGCACCGTGCAGCTGGCCTTCACCCAGGCCTCCAAGCCCGTGGTCATCTCGGGGGTCACCGACGACGACTCCGACCCGGGCTTCCGCTACCTCCTGATGCCTCGCCGCCTGCTGTCCTGACGCGGTAGGTACGGTCGAGGAGCAGGACCCACCCCACCACCGCGAACCACACCGCGCCCCACCGCGCGCTAGGAGCGACCACCTATGCACCTCGGACTCGTCGGCCTCGGCAAGATGGGCGGCAACATGCGCCTCCGGCTCCGCGACGCCGGACACACCGTCGTGGGATACGACCGGGATCCCGAGCTGGCCGATGTCGGGTCGCTGGAGGAGCTCGTCGAGGCCCTCCCCAGCCCGAAGGTGGTCTGGGTGATGGTCCCCGCGGGCGGCCCCACCCACGAGACGGTCGACCGCCTCGGTGAGCTGCTGGGCGAGGGGGACCTGGTGGTCGACGGCGGCAACTCCCGCTGGACCGATGACCAGGCGCACGCGGCGGCGCTGGCGGAGAAGGGCATCGGCTTCGTCGACTGCGGCGTCTCCGGCGGCGTCTGGGGTCGGGAGAACGGCTACGCGCTGATGTACGGCGGCAGCGCCGAGGACGTCGCGAAGGTCCAGCCCGCCTTCGACGCCCTCAAGCCCCCGGGCGAGTTCGGCTCGGTGCACGCGGGCAAGGTCGGCGCCGGGCACTTCTCCAAGATGGTCCACAACGGCATCGAGTACGCCGTCATGCAGTCCTACGCCGAGGGCTGGGAGCTGCTGCAGGCCGTCGACGTCGTCGACAACACCACCGAGGTCTTCCGCTCCTGGCGGGAGGGCACCGTGATCCGCTCCTGGCTGCTGGACCTCCTGGTCGCCTCCCTCGACGACGACCCCGACCTGGCCTCCATCCGCGGCTACGCCGACGACTCGGGCGAGGGCCGCTGGACCGTCGAGGCCGGCATCGAGAACGCGGTCGCCACGCCGGCCATCACCGCCGCGCTCTACGCGAGGTTCGTCTCCCGCCAGGACGACTCGCCCGCGATGAAGGCGGTGGCGGCGATGCGCAACCAGTTCGGTGGTCACGCCACGCGCGCGGCGGCCGAGGGCGAGCCCGGACCGGACCCCGACCTGGCATGACGTGCACGTCTCGCACCTGACCCTGCACGACTTCCGCTCCTACCCGGTCGCGGAGGTCCCCCTCGAGCCGGGCGTCACCGCGTTCGTGGGTCGCAACGGGCAGGGCAAGACCAACCTCGTCGAGGCCGTCGACTACCTCTCCCGGCTCAGCTCCCATCGCGTCGCCTCCGACGCGCCCCTGGTGCGGGCGGGCGCCGAGCGCGCCGTGGTGCGGGCGGCGGTGGTGCGCGACGGCCGCACGGCGGTGCTCGAGGTGGAGATCAACCCCGGGAAGAGCAACCGGGCCAAGGTCAACCGCTCCCCGCTCCCCCGGGCCCGCGAGCTGATCGGGCTGGTGCGCACCGTCGTCTTCGCCCCCGACGACCTCACCCTGGTCAAGGGGGACCCCTCGGACCGTCGGAGGTTCCTCGACGACCTGCTCGTCCTGCGCGCCCCGCGCCTGGCCGGGGTGCGCTCGGACTACGACCGCATCCTGCGTCAGCGCAACTCGCTGCTGAAGACCGTCGGCACGGCGCGTCGCGGCAGCTCCTCCGCCGAGGGCGCGCTGGCCACCTTGTCGGTCTGGGACTCCCACCTCGCTCGCACCGGCGGCGAGCTGCTCGCCGAGCGGCTGCGCCTCGTCGAGGCCCTGCGGCCCCACGTCGCGACGGCGTACGCCGCTGTCGCCAGGGGTGCGGGGCGCGACGCCGCCGACGTGGAGTACCGGCCGAGCCTGGAGCTGCCCGAGCGGGCGTGGGAGCTGGACGCGCTGGAGCTGGGCGACCGGCTGCTGGTCGAGGTCGAGGCCCGGCGTCGAGACGAGCTCGACCGGGGCGTCTCGTTGGTGGGTCCGCACCGCGACGACCTGCTGCTGACGCTGGGTCCGGGCGAGGACGCCTCCGTCGAGGACTCCCCTCCCCGCCTGCCGGTGAAGGGCTACGCGTCGCACGGGGAGTCGTGGTCCTTCGCGCTCGCGCTGCGGCTGGCCTCCTACGACCTGCTGCGCTCGGAGGGCGACGACCCGATCCTGGTGCTCGACGACGTCTTCGCCGAGCTGGACGCCGAGCGGCGCGACCAGCTCGCCGGGCTCGTGGCGGGCGCCGAGCAGGTGCTGGTCACCGCGGCGGTGCCCGAGGACCTCCCCGAGGCGCTGGCCGGGGCCCGCTTCGTCGTGGCCGGGGGCGAGGTCACCCGTGACGGGTGAGCCGCGGCAGTCCGACCCCGGCGACCCCGGCGAGGAGGGCGGTGCCGAGCGACAGGAGGACCAGGAGGACCTGCCGCACTCCGACGACGGGCTGGACCTCGCGCGCCGGATGGCCCGGTCGGTGGCCGGCTCCGGGCTCACCCCGCGCCGACCCCGGCGCAAGCGTCGCCCGAGCGACCCCGCGCGTCCCTCGGCCGCCGACGACCGCGACCCGCAGCTGCTCGACAACACCCTGGCCCGGCTGGTCGCCGACCACGGGTGGGCGCTGGACCTGAAGGTGCGCGGCGTCTTCGCGCGCTGGCCCGAGCTGGTGGGCGCGGAGATCGCGAGCCACACGACTCCCGAGACCTTCTCCGACGGGCGCCTGGTCGTCCGCACCGACTCGACGGCCTGGGCCACCCAGCTCACGCTGCTGGCACCCCAGCTGGTGGCTCGCCTCAACGAGGACCTGGGCCCCGGCACGGTGACCCTCATCGAGGTGCTCGGCCCCCACCTGCCGACCTGGCGCAAGGGACCGCGGTCCACCCGGGACGGCCGCGGGCCGCGCGACACCTACGGCTGAGCGGGGGGCGACGCCCGGCTGGTCGCGCAGGAGGCGATCTGCGGGCCCGTCGGCCGTACCGGCCCCTGTCCGCCCCCCTGCCAGGACCTCCTGGGGCCCTTCCCGGGCCGCTGAGAGGCCATCGAGCACCGCTGTCGTCCCCAGCCGGATGCCTGCCTCCCGGCCTGGAGCCCTCTGAAGGGGTATCATGGCGATCGGGTCGCCACGGGCGACCTGTTGTGTGCCACGGCTCGTGCAGAGCCTTGAGAGGACGAGGTGCCAGTGTCTGAGGACAAGCCGGTCGAGACCCCGCAGGAGAGCACTCCCCAGGTGGTCGGCGGCGTCGAGTACGACGCCTCCGCGATCCAGGTCCTCGAGGGGCTCGAGGCCGTCCGCAAGCGGCCGGGCATGTACATCGGGTCGACCGGTGAGCGCGGCCTGCACCACCTGATCTGGGAGATCGTGGACAACGCGGTCGACGAGCGGATGGCCGGCTACTGCGACCGCATCGTCGTCACGCTGTGCGCGGACGGAGCCGTGCGGGTCGAGGACAACGGCCGCGGCATCCCGACCGACACCGCGCCCGGCCAGGAGCTCCCCGCCCTCACGCTCGCCCTGACCGTGCTGCACGCCGGCGGCAAGTTCGGCGGCGGCGGCTACAAGGTCTCCGGTGGTCTGCACGGGGTGGGCGTCTCGGTCGTCAACGCGCTGTCGACCCACGTGGTCGCCGAGGTCAAGAACCGCGGTCACCTGTGGCGCCAGACCTTCTCCCTCGGGGTGCCCGACGGCCCGCTGGAGCAGGTCCGGCCGATGGAGGACGGCGAGCGCACCGGCACGACCATCACCTGGTGGGCCAGCCCCGACATCTTCGAGACCACGACGTACTCCCTGGAGACCATCACCTCGCGCATCCGCGAGATGGCCTTCCTCAACAAGGGCCTCGAGATCGTCGTGCGCGACGAGCGCGAGGGTGCCGAGGCCGTCGCGGAGGCGGTCGAGGACGAGACCGTCGACAGCGCGAGCGAGGGCGGCGACGCCCCGCAGAAGTCCGGCGGCGCGCTGGAGCAGGTCTTCCGCTACGACAACGGCCTGGTCGACTTCGTCAACCACCTCAACCGCACCAAGCACGCGGCCAACCCGACGATCATCTCCTTCGAGGCCGAGTCCCCCGAGGACGTCGAGAACCACATGAGCCTCGAGATCGCGATGCAGTGGACCGACACCTACACCGAGTCGGTGCACACCTTCGCCAACGCGATCAACACCGCCGAGGGCGGCACCCACGAGGAGGGCTTCCGCGCGGCCCTCACCTCCCTGGTCAACAGCTGGGGCGAGGACTGGGGCCTGATGAAGAAGCCCGAGGACCGCGTCAAGGGCGAGGACATCCGCGAGGGCCTCACCGCGATCATCTCGATCAAGCTCGCCGAGCCGCAGTTCGAGGGACAGACCAAGGGCAAGCTCGGCAACACCGAGGCCCGTGGCTTCGCCCAGCGCGTGGTCAACGACCAGCTCGGCGCGTGGTTCGAGGAGAACCCCCACGAGGCCAAAGAGATCATCCGCAAGGCCCAGGCCGCGCAGCAGGCGCGCAACGCCGCTCGCAAGGCCCGCGACCTCGCCCGTGACCGCAAGGGCCTGCTCGGGCGCTCGAGCCTGCCGGGCAAGCTCTCGGACTGCCAGTCGACCAACCCCACCGAGTGCGAGGTCTTCATCGTCGAGGGTGACTCCGCGGGTGGCTCGGCCAAGTCCGGCCGCGACCCGCGCATCCAGGCGATCCTGCCGATCCGCGGCAAGATCCTCAACGTCGAGAAGGCCCGCATCGACAAGGTCCTCGGCAACGCCGAGGTCCAGGCGATCATCTCCGCACTCGGCACCGGCATCCACGACGAGTTCGACCTCGAGAAGCTGCGGTACCACAAGGTGGTGCTGATGGCCGACGCCGACGTCGACGGCCACCACATCAACACCCTGCTGCTGACGCTGCTGTTCCGGTTCATGAAGCCGCTCATCGAGCACGGCTACGTCTACATGGCCCAGCCGCCGCTCTACCGCCTGCGGTGGAACAAGCCGCACGAGCACGAGTTCGTCTACTCCGACGCCGAGCGCGACGCGCTGCTGCGGGCCGGCACCGAGGCGGGCAAGAAGCTGCCCAAGGAGAACCCGGTCCAGCGCTACAAGGGTCTCGGTGAGATGAACGCCGACGAGCTGTGGGAGACCACGATGGACCCCGACAACCGGCTGCTCCTCCAGGTCACCCTCGACGACGCCGCGCACGCCGACGAGATCTTCTCGATCCTCATGGGCGAGGACGTCGACCAGCGCCGCTCCTTCATCCAGCGCAACGCCAAGGACGTTCGATTCTTGGATATCTAGGTCGCTAGCCATCTCTAGCCCTGTCCCTAGATAGCCGTAGAACGACCCAGAGAGAGCAATCGTGACCGAGACCCCCACCACCGGACCCGGCGGACGCATCGAGCAGGTCGAGCTGCAGACCTCGATGCAGCGCTCCTACATCGACTACGCCATGGCGGTCATCGTCGGGCGTGCGCTGCCCGACGTCCGCGACGGCCTCAAGCCGGTGCACCGCCGCGTGCTCTACGCGATGTACGACGGCGGCTACCGCCCCGACCGCGGCTTCTCCAAGTGCAGCCGCGTCGTGGGTGACGTCATGGGTCAGTACCACCCCCACGGCGACTCCGCGATCTACGACACCTTGGTCCGCCTCGCGCAGCCGTGGGTGATGCGCGCGCCGTTGATCAACGGCCAGGGCAACTTCGGCTCGCCGGGCAACGACCCCGCCGCGGCCATGCGGTACACCGAGTGCCGGATGGCGCCGCTGGCCATGGAGATGGTCCGCGACATCGACGAGGAGACCGTCGACTTCCAGCCCAACTACGACGGCCGCTCCTCCGAGCCGGTCATCCTGCCCTCGCGGTTCCCCAACCTGCTGGTCAACGGATCGGCCGGCATCGCGGTCGGCATGGCCACCAACATCCCGCCGCACAACCTGCGCGAGGTCGCCTCCGGCGCGGTGTGGGCGCTCGAGCACCCCGACGCCACCCGCGAGGAGCTCCAGGACGCGCTGGTCGAGCGCATCAAGGGCCCCGACTTCCCCAACGCCGCCCTCATCGTGGGCCGCGAGGGCATCGAGCAGACCTACCGCACGGGTCGCGGCTCGATCACCCAGCGCGCGGTCATCGAGGTCGACGAGGACGCCAAGGGCCGCACCTGCCTGGTGATCACCGAGCTGCCCTACATGGTCAACCCCGACAACCTCGCGCTGAAGATCGCCGAGCTGGCCGACTCGGGCAAGGTCCAGGGCATCGCCGACGTACGCGACGACACCTCCTCGCGCACCGGCCAGCGCCTCGTCGTGGTGCTCAAGCGCGACGCGGTGGCGCGGGTCGTGCTCAACAACCTGCTCAAGCACACCGAGCTGCAGACCAACTTCTCGGCCAACATGCTGGCCCTGGTCGACGGGGTGCCCCGCACGCTGACCATCGACCAGTTCATCTCCAACTGGGTCACCCACCAGATCGAGGTCATCCGCCGGCGCACGGAGTTCCGCCTTCGCAAGGCCGAGGAGCGCGCCCACATCTTCCGCGGCCTGGTCAAGGCGCTCGACGCCCTCGACGAGGTCATCGCGCTGATCCGCCGCTCCCCCGAGGTCGACGACGCCCGCCGGGGCCTGATCGAGCTGCTGGACATCGACGAGATCCAGGCCAACGCGATCCTCGACATGCAGCTGCGGCGCCTGGCGGCCCTGGAGCGGCAGAAGATCATCGACGAGCTCGCCAAGATCGAGCTCGAGATCGCCGACCTCGAGGACATCCTTGCCCGCGAGGAGCGGCAGCGCTCGATCGTGGCCGAGGAGCTCGGCGAGATCGTGGACCGCTTCGGCGACGACCGGCGCACCCAGATCATCGCCGCCGACGGGGACCTCTCGATGGAGGACCTCATCCCCGACGAGGAGCTGGTCGTCTCCATCACCCGCGGTGGCTACGCCAAGCGCACGCAGCGCGGGCAGTACCGCACCCAGAAGCGCGGCGGCAAGGGCGTGCGCGGCGCCGCGCTGCGCGGTGACGACGTGGTCGAGCACTTCATCGCCACGACCAACCACCACTGGCTGCTGTTCTTCACCACCGCGGGGCGGGTCTACCGCACCAAGGCCTACAACCTGCCCGAGGCCGCCCGCGACGCCAAGGGCGGGCACGTCGCCGGCCTGTTGTCCTTCCAGCCCGACGAGTCCATCGCCCAGGTGCTGGCGATCCGTGACTACGAGCAGGCGCCGTACCTCCTGCTCGCGACCCGCAACGGCCTGGTCAAGAAGACCCGCCTGGCCGACTACAACTCTCCGCGCCAGGCCGGCGTCATCGCGATCAACTTCCGCGAGGACGACGACGAGCTGATCGGCGCCGAGCTGGTGCACGGCGAGGACGACGTGCTGCTGGTCTCGCGCCTGGGGCAGGCGATCCGGTTCCGCGCCGACGACACGCAGCTGCGGCCGATGGGCCGCGCGACCTCGGGCGTGACGGGCATGAAGTTCCGCGAGGGCGACTCGCTGCTGTCGATGTCGGTCATCCGCGCCACCCAGGTGGCGGCAGAGGAGGCGGCCGGCCTCGCCGAGCACGACGAGGAGTCCGCCGACGTCGAGGCGACCGCCGAGCAGGTGGCGGAGGTCAAGCCGCAGTACGTCTTCACGATCACCGACGGCGGCTTCGCGAAGCGCTCGCGGATCTCGGAGTACCGCCTGCAGTCGCGTGGCGGCCTCGGCATCAAGGCGATGGCCCTGACCAACGCCGACCGCGGTGGTCTCGTGGGTGCGTTCATCGTCGAGGACGGCGACGAGATCCTCTCGATCACCGCGTCGGGCCAGGTCGTGCGCAGCCCCATCGACGAGGCCTTCCGGCCCACCGGACGCTCCACCCAGGGCGTGAAGTTCGTCAGCCCGAAGAAGAACGACACCGTGGCCGTGGTGGCCCGCTCGGTCGAGGCCCGCGAGGACGAGGAGGAGGAGGCGCCCGAGGGCGAGGCTCCCGTCGAGGGCGCGGTCGAGGCTGTCGAGGGTGTCGGCGAGGGTGCCGCGGCCGAGGCCGTGGCTGCTTCGGACGAGGGTGCAACAATCGAGGACGAGACCGCCACCAGCGCCGAGACCGAGGACGAGTGATGACGGAACGATCCACCGAGCAGCGGACGACCCGACCGGGTCCCGCCCGCAAGCCGGCGGAGACCCCCGCCCGCCCGCCGCTCGCCGAGCGCATCTCCCAGCGGCTCGCCCGCTCCGAGGAGCCGGGCGCGGCCCGTCCCGCCGGCGGGGGCCGCCCCCCGCGTCGGGCGCGGCTGCGGCTGACCCGCATCGACCCCTGGTCGGTCATGAAGACCTCGTTCCTGCTCTCGATCGCCTTCGCGATCGTCACGGTGGTCTCCGTGGCGATGGTGTGGGCGGTCCTCGGCGGCGCCGGGGTCTGGGACTCCATCAACGCCACCGTCAGCGACGTGGTCGGTGAGGAGAGCGCCTCGGAGTTCGACATCGAGAACTACCTCGGCACCTCCCGGGTGCTCGGGTTCACGATGCTCATCGCCGCTATCGACGTGGTCCTGCTGACCGCCGTCGCCACCCTCACCGCCTTCCTCTACAACATGAGCGCGGCGCTCCTCGGCGGCATCGACGTCACCCTCGCCGAGGACAACTGACCCGCCGAGACGTCACCCGCGCACGGCCGAGAGGTCGCTGGCGCACGGCCGAGAGGTCGCTGGCGCACGGCCGAGAGGTCACTCGGGCACCGCGTTTTGGGTGCCTGAGCAGCGCTGTTGTAGTGTCTCCCCTCGGTCCCGGCAGCAGCCGGAACCCACTGCCGGGCAGCCGGCGGCGGGCCTATAGCTCAGACGGTTAGAGCGCTTCCCTGATAAGGAAGAGGTCACAGGTTCAAGTCCTGTTAGGCCCACTCCACACCCCGGCCTCGGCCTTCATGGGTCGGGTCCCGACCCCATCGAGGAGACCCGCGTGAAGAAGATCGTGCTGATCCTGCTCGCCGTCGGCGGTGCCCTGGTCGCCAAGCGCAAGCTCGAGGAGTCCAAGGCCGAGCAGGCCCTGTGGGCCGAGGCGACCGACCCGGTCAACAACTGACCCACTCCCGCGCGCTCGTCGCGTACCGGGGCCTTGGCGCAATTGGTAGCGCACCTGCTTTGCAAGCAGGGGGTTAGGGGTTCGAGTCCCCTAGGCTCCACCAGTGAAACCGCAGGTCAGCCTGCGGTTTCTTTCATTTCTGGAATGCTCTAGTTGAGTTCGCGAGCGGGCCCTAGGGGGACTGGAGGGGGAAGCGATCTCGCTGGCGAGCGGCTGACTGGTCCTCAGTCTGTCGGGGGGTCAGGGCACCGTTGAGGCCTCGAGGGCCCCCGAAGGAGGAACTGTGGCGCTCCATGTCAACGGCAGTTGGAACGGCTGGTCTGGCGACACCATCGTCGAGCTGACAGACGGATCTGTCTGGAAGCAGGTCGAGTATCGCTACGAGGACCGCTACTCCTATCGACCCAAGGTTGAGATCAGCAGCAACATGATGCTGGTCGCGGGAATGAGCCGTGCGGTCCGTGTCCGACGTCTCGCCTGACGGGGAAGGTACCGTCCCTAGCCAGTCAGTCGTACGCATCGGCTCCCGACAAGCCTTGCTAGGCGGGGCCCGAGGTCACCGAGTCTGATTGCTGGCTCGGCTCGGATTGCGCCTCGTCCTCCTGTGACATCCGGCCGGGAACGTCTGTGACGGAATCCTGAAAGACAACATCAACCCGGGGACCGCCCCGCCGAGTCTCATGGTCGCGACCCGTGTCGGAAGTGTTTGGGTCCAGCGTCGGAGTCCAACCGCGGCCAATCACCTGGATGGGTGCCAGCCGGTCGGCAAAGCTACTGTGACGCTGCATCTCCGCCGTGCGACCGAACCAGAAATCCCAACGACCGGTCGCAGAGAAGACGCAAGCCGCGACTACGTCGAAGGCGTCAACGGGATAGAAGCGCGAGGCGGGATCAGACTTCGACGAGCGAGTCTTCTGCACCTCGACGCGGAACTCACCGGCGGCGTTCAGCTTGGGGCTCGCGTTCTTGCACTCGACCCGCAGCACCTCGCCCGCGACGGTAGTGACATCAAAGTCGTGCATGGCGTCGACGTCCAGCCGACGAACATCGGCGATGCCAGGATCCTGACGAAGGCGGCGCTCCAGGTGGTGTTCGGCCACGCCACCGCGAACGGCCACGGACAGGCGATTGCGGCCACCGATGATGTCCAAGATCTGCTCACTTGTTAGAGCGAACTGCTCCTCTAGGACGTGCCGCCGCTGTGGCTCGTCTGGGGCTTGTTCGCGCATGGCCTCGGCAGCGGTGAACCGCAGTGCCGGGTCAAGCCGCAAAGAGGACGCTCGACGCTCCAGACGGATGTAGTCGAGCAGCCGATGGGGTTGGAATGCCACGACGGTCTCAAGGCTCGACGGCGACCTCGGCGCCTGGCGCCGGGTTCCGCTCCTGTTGATCTTCTCCCAAACGTGCCACGACTGGTCGCGCGCAAGCGTGATCTCAGCTGCCTTCGCATAGAAAGAAATCCCCATGGGCAACGGGTCCCACAGCTGTGCGTCGAGGCCGACGAACACATCGTCTTCGAGGTCAATACCGACGACCAGGCTGACGTCCACTCCAGCGACGTCCCTCGCCACGGGATGGGGACGTTCCCAACTGTCCTCGGAACCGTAACGAAGCTGGCCCCGAACCTCGTCGGCGGGGCGGTTGCGAATCGTGTTCCTGGTGATCCTGAACGGGTAGACAAGCACTCCGATGCGCTCGTCAGAGTCCGCCTGAATGCCCAGGTAGACCGGCGCTCGATTCGCATCGCTCGCATAGAGCAGTCGGCCACCTGATGACTCCACGGCGTCGAGCAGGAACGAGTGGAGATCTCGGCGACCGCTCACGCGGTAGACCTCGCCGACATCCCGGCCGGCCACCAGGTGCTCGTTCACCCGCAAGATGCTCCCTTCGGGCTGGTCGCCCGGCATGTCGGTGGGCTGGGCCAGAGTGGGACCGACGATACTGATTCGACGGCTCGCTCATGCGGCGACGAGCGGTCTGACTGTCGAGATGACGAGGTAGTGAATGCGTGAGGAACGACCTGTACTGAGCTTGTTCTCAGGCGCGGGCGGTTTGGACCTTGCCGTCGAGCGCGCAGACGCCGATCCGCTCGACACTGCAGATCCTGGCCGCGGGCTTCTGTCGGTGGCAGTCGCGACGGACTACAACGAGCCGGCGCTTGCCACATTGTCCAAGAACTTCCCCCACACCCCGACCGCGGTCGGCGACATCCGAGAGATCTCCACCGCTCAGCTTCTTGACCAGGCTGGAATCTCCGCAGGCGAGCCCGCTCTCGTCGTCGGCGGACCGCCATGCACTCCCTTCAGCAAGTCGGGGTTCTGGCTCGAGCAGAAGCGCACCAGCAGTGATCCGAACGCATCGTTGCTCGATGAGTACGTGCGAGTCGTTCGTGAGGCGCGACCACAAGCGTTCGTACTCGAAAACGTCCAAGGGCTGACCTATAAGACGCACCGCGCGCAGTTCGAGCGGCTGCTCCGTGGCCTGGGTGACTTGGGCTACAACCCCCAGTGGAAGGTGCTACTCGCAGCGGACTACGGAGTCCCGCAGTTGCGTCGCCGGGTGTTTGTTGTCGGCCGGCGAGACGGCGAGAGTTTCCAGTTCCCCGAGCCGACTCACTCGGGATGGAGTGAGCGCGACCGAAAGGTCGATCGCTCGAAGCTTCCACACGTGACGGCCAGCGAGGCGTTCGCTGACCTGCCGACGCTTGCCGTCGCCTCCGACGATGAGATCGTTGATGGGCAGTACGGATCACTGGCGGCCGAGATCCCACCAGGACAGAACTACCTGTGGCACACCGACCGTTACGGCGGACGCGATGTCTTCGAGTGGCGCAGTCGTTACTGGACCTTCTTGCTCCGGCTTGATCCTGATCGTCCGGCGTCGACGCTGCAGGCCCAGCCGGGACCGTGGGTCGGCCCGTTCCATTGGGAGAACGTTCCTACCTCCGCTGGTGTCCACCGGGCCCGTCGCCTGCGCGTCAACGAAATGCTCCGACTCATGTCATTCCCAGACGACTTCGTGATCGATGGAAGCAGGGCAGACGTCCAGCGGCAGCTTGGAAACGCGGTCCCAGTGGAACTCGGCAAGGCCGTGGTGCGATCGTTGGTAACTCAGCTTGGAATCCTCAAGCCGCACAGCTCCGCTCGCGCCATTGCCCTCGGCTAAGAGGTAGGAGCGACGGCGGGCTCTCGCGAGCCGTGTCCCACGAAGTCCTGCGACGCGTTGGCCGGTCTGAGAAGCTGCGGCCATGGCCTATCCGAGTTGGCGCTACTTCCCCTCGAACTCCGCGCCTCCCGAGTGGGTCAGCCCCCTGATCGGGGTCCTCGGCTCCGCTGAGTCCACGATCTCCACAGAGGCAACCCGAACAGGTCTCAGTAGCGATCAGGTGCTTGCGGTCCTCGCTCCGGGCCTGATCGAACTCGGCTTTCAGGTTGAGGACGGCAAAGGGCGCCTGGGAAAGGTTCGTCGACCCGTCCTCTTCGGCGAGAACGGCCTGCCAACCATCACGTACGAGGTCGATGCCGCCCACGCCGAACATGGAATCGTCGTGGAGATCGAGGCCGGTAGGGGAGCGCGAGGCAACGCCGAGTATCGCGACCTCGTGAGGACGAGCCTGATCCTCGACGCCAACTTCCTGGTTCTCGCCCAACCGCTCGCCTATCGCTTCAAGTCCGGCGCTCGGGAGGGCACCGAGTACGCCTACTTGAACACGGTCAATCTTCTCGAAGCGATCTACGCGAGCCAACGTCTGCGTCTCCCCTTCGAGGGCCTGCTCCTCGTTGGCTACTAACACGCACCCCAATCATCGTCTGGCGCGGTGCTCGCGACGGCGGAACCGACCGTCGTGTGCCCTGTCGGGTAGGCCTGACCCGCTCGGCCTTTCGATGACCGCCGGGCTCGTCGTCTCCGCCAGCTCGGCAGCAGGGACGCACTTACCGTGGGCCAAGCTGTCGAACAGCGACCAGTACGGCGGCGGCGACCTGGTCGGGTTCCTCATGTTCCCAGAATCGGAGCACCGTCCAGCCGGCAGCGCGCAACTGTGCCGTCGTATCAGCATCCCGTGCGACGTTTCGGCCCAACTTCTCGGCCCAGTACGACGCGTTGGACCGCGCGATGGTCCGATGCTCTGGGCAGGCATGCCAGTAGCAACCATCGATGAAGACGGCGACGCGCTGCCTGGTGAAGACGATGTCAGCGGTGCGACGGAGGGATGGTTCTGGCCGATGGGCGACCCGGAAACGAAGGCCGGCAGCGTGCAACCGCCGTCGAACCGCCAACTCGGGCGAAGTGTCCCTGGACCGGTTTCCTTGCATGACCTTCCGGGAGGCGGGGCTGCTTGCCCAGCTCACGTAACGCTCCACCGGTCCATTGTTGCCGGCCTGGAAGTACCGACAAGACCTTGCCATCGCGACCGGCACCCCGCCCTGATCACACCGGAAGTTTCCAAACTGCGTCATATGCCGTTTCAGCGAGGAGCTCACAGCGCGACTCGATCTCGCGAGCGGTCCAGACCGACTTGTCGAGGACGCCCCCAATGTCGTAGGGCAGCCCGGCAGCTCCTAGGATCCTCTTCTTCCTGACGAAGTCTGCGTTGTCGAGCTTGCCGTTGACCTTCTCACTCACAAGCAGCAGGTTGCCGATCGAGCCCACGGTCGCCACGGCCACACCGGCGGCGATCTGGTCCTGCGGCATCAGGTGCTCGATGGTGAGATCCGCGAGACCGGTGGTCGGATTGGCGTGTTGGAGTAGGCGCCGTAGGACGTACTGCACCAGCTTCTTGTCGCGTGTGTAACCGTTGGTGAAGAGAAATCTCTCCTTGAAGGCCAGAACAAACTGGTCGCGATCAGGCCGCCGTTTGACCAGCTTCTCCCGGATGTCCTTGAGCACGTCCGCGCGTGCCTGGTGATCGGAGCCGGCAGCGTAGAGATCTCGTGCCGCCTTCGCATACATCTGGGACACGCCACCACTACTGCTCAGCTGGCTCACGACGGTGTGCTGGAAGTGGTAGCGCTCGATTGACTGCAGTGTCTTGTTGAACTGCGCGGCCTTTAGCTTCGGTGTGCTGCTCCGTGCACGCATGAGCGAGAGCAGTAGGGGAGCCGGCTGGACGACACCAAATAGCGCAAGAGCTTCGAGGCTGTCGCGGGCAGCGGCCTCTTCCAGTGGCCAGGTACGAGTCCCAGGCTCGACTACAGCACGGTAGAGCGGGCCATCCAGGGTGAGCTGCTCCAGGCAATCCTGAGCCGCTGGCTTCGACTTGACCGTCTTCTTGATCTCGGAGAAGAGCTTGCGCTGGGCGACATAGTCAGTCCGGGATTGCCACCAGTGCAGGATGAATCGGTTGGCATCGATCCGGGCCCGCCCGTCGGATGCTTCGAGCTGATCGCGCATTTTGTCCCACTTCAGCCGGACTGTGTCTGCGCGCGCGTTGCGAGTGCCTCGGAGTCGGTTCAGCAGGTGGTTCTTGAGCAGATCGACGACCTCAAGGTCCTTGCCGCGGCTATTGAGCGTCTCGAAGATGATGTAGGCGTCGTCTTCGTTGCCGTGCTCAACCCAGATCACTTTCAGGCCGAGTAGCCGGTCGCGCAACTCGATCAGCCACTTCTGCGGATGCTGACGCTTGGCAACCTCGGCACCGATCAGCTGGCGGATTTGCTCGAGCGCGTTCGATAGCGCCGACTCCTCCTCGGACGCCGGCTCGATGGTTGAGTCGGGCGGTGACTTCAGAATCGCGTTGCTGAGGAAGACCGAGCTGACCTCGGTTTGCAAGGTGAACTGCAGCTCGTTGTTCCGGTCAGCCTTCTCGAGGTAGCGGTGCACACCACTGGCGAGTTTGGTCTCTCTGAGCTCCTGCAGCTGGTCACGCAAGACTGCGAACATGATGGCGATGGTGGTCAGGCGCTGCTGCCCATCGACGATGCGTCGGATCGGGTTGTCTTTGTCCCGCCAGGCGACCATCGGACCGATGAAGTAGCCCACGCCGTTGTCGAAGACTACATCGGTCCAGAAGTCCTCGAGGTTCGATGCCTCCCAGCTGTAAGGGCGTTGGAAGCGCGGGATGACGTAGTAGTCGGCTCCGACTAACAGGTCCTCAATGGACTTCTTCTCGGGGTTGAAGTCGATCACTGACACGACTGCTCCGCTCACTTTGGCTGCTGCGGCCCCGATCGTAGTTGCGCACTCCATCCTGGAAGGGGATGTAGTGCAGATTCCTCTTCCCCGCCACGTGCCGGCGGCTCCAGTCGCTGAACCAACGGGACCAAGCCCACTCGCCGTGATCGGACACGCACGACCGGATCGACCAGCTCCACCCTCAACCCATCGGCACCGACTGGTGCCGGCCGATCCACTCCAACTCTTGCGACAACGACTGACGGACTCTGACGAGCCCGATAACACGCTCCTCGTAAGGCGATTCGAAGGCTCGAAACCGAGCGGCACGCATGCTACGAAGTGCCGTAGAAGGTCCGTCCCCCCGGGGACGGACCAGCGTCATTTCAGGAGTCGTTGACGAGACGTGACGGGCGGTGACGGGCACATCATGCACGGTGGAGTGAAGTTCTACCGCGGGTCCGCAGCCGCCGCGCGCTCCTACGTCGAGGCCGACCACTCCCGCGCCGACGACTACTACCTCGCCGAGGGCAGCGGCGTCGCCGAGCACTACGCCGTCACCGTCGGCGTCGACGGCGGGCGCACCGAACGACGCCCCGACCTCGACGGCGCGAGCTACGAACGCTGGGTCGCCGGCTACGACGTCGCCACTGGCCAGGCCAAGGGGCGACTGCGCGACGACAACCATGCGCTCCGGTTCGTCGAGGTCGTCGTCAACGGCCCCAAGACCTGGTCGCTCGCGGCCGCACTCCACCCCGACATCGCCGACGCCTACGAGGACGCGCAGACGCGCGCCGCCGGGGAGGTCATCAGCTGGGTCGCGCAGCACGCGACCACGCGCGTCGGCCCTCGCGGTCGGCAGGTCCAAGTCCCAGTCGAGAAGCTCGAGGCCGCACTCGTCCAGCACTACACTTCCCGCGCCGGCGACCCGCACCGACACCTCCACCTCCAGATCAACGCCCGCGTCTTCGCGCGCGGCGCTTGGCGTGGCCTCCACTCCGTCGGCGTCGTCGACTCCATCGAAGCCCTCAACGGCATCGGCCACGCCGCCGTCATGTGCGACCCGCAGTTCCGCGCCGCACTCGCCGACCGCGGCTACACCCTCGACGACGCCGGCGAGATCAACGAGCTCGCGCCGTACGCCGGACGCTTCAGCCAACGCGCCGCACAGATCGGCCGCAACATCGATCGCTACGAAGCCGAGTGGCGGGCCGCCAACCCGGGCGCAGAGCCAGGACCGAAGCAGCGCCGCACCTGGGACCGACGCGCCTGGTCCGACGCCCGTCCCGACAAGCTCGTCCCCGCCGACGGCACCGACCTCGTCCGCCGCTGGAACGAGGAACTCCACGACCTCGGCTTCCGACCGTCCATCGAGCCATCCACAGAGACGACGGTGACCATCGGCCAAGTACGACGCCCCGCGGTAGCCGAACTCACCCTCACCCGACTCGGCGCCAAGCGATCGTCCTGGAACGCCGCCGACATCCGCGGCGAGGCCGAGAAGGTCATCGCGTCCATCGGACTCGTCGCCGAACGACCCGCGCGCGTCGAGCTCGCCGAGGACATCACCTCCCGCGCCGTCAGCAGCTGTCGCACCCTGCGCGACCGCGTCGACATCCCCGACCACATCCGCAACCTCACCTCCGACCACGTTCTCGCTGTCGAGGCCGGCCTCATCGACGCCGTCGCCACCCGCGCGCTGCAACCGGTCGAGCCCATCGTCGTGCGCGGCGGCGACCTCGACTCTGCCCAATGCGAGGTCGTCGGCGCACTTGGCGGCCGCGCCGGCGTACTCGTCATCGAAGGAGCCGCCGGCACCGGCAAGACCACCACCCTCGCCGCCGCACACCGCGCACTCGAACTGCAGGCACGCCGCCTCGTCGTCGTCACCCCCACCCTCAAGGCCGCGCAAGCTGCACAGCAACAGGTCGGCGCCGACGCGTCCTCCGCCGCCTGGCTCATCCAGCAGCACGGCTTCCGCTGGGACGAGGACGGCCACTGGTCGCGGGTCGAAGCCGCCCCCGAGGCACGAGCACGGCTGCTCCCCGGCGACGTACTGCTGGTCGACGAAGCCGGCATGCTCGACCAGGACACCGCCCGCGCCCTCTTCACGATCGCCGACCGTGCCGGTGCCACCGTCGCGCTGCTCGGCGACCGCCACCAACTCCCCGCCGTCGGCCGCGGCGGCGTCCTCGACCTCGCCGCCCGATGGGCACCGCCCGAGGCACACCTCGAGCTCGAGTCCGTCCACCGATTCAGTGACGAGTCGTACGCCGACCTCAGCCTCCTGATGCGGACCGGCGAACGTCCGGCCGACGTGTTCGACGCACTCCTCGACCGCGGCCAGGTCGTCGTCCACTCCACCGACGTCGTACGCACCGCCGCCGTCGCCGACATAGGCGCTCGCGGCGACGAGCTGATCATCGCCGACACTCGCGAACAGGTCGCGGGCATCAACGCCGCCATCCGCGACCGACGACAGCCCGGTCGCGACCAGGACGGCGAGCCCGTCACCCGAGGCGGCGAACGGATCGGACTCGGAGACCGCGTCGCCACTCGCCGCAACGACCGCGACCTCGGCGTCGCCAACCGCGACGTATGGACCGTCGCCGGCATCGGCAACGACGGCAGCCTGCTCGTGGTTGGTAGCGCTGGCCAAAGAACCCTGTCTCCCGAGTACGTCATTGACCACGTCGAGCTCGCCTTCGCCTCCACCGCCTACGGCGCCCAAGGCCAAACCGTCGACTCCGCCCACCTCGTCGTCGGCGAGCACACCGGAGCCGCCACGGCGTACGTCGCGATGACCCGCGGACGCCACAGCAACGTCGCTCACCTCGTCGCCGACTCCGTTGACGAAGCACGCCAGCAGTGGATCGAGGTCTTCGGCCGCGACCGCGCCGACCTCGGCCCCAGCCACGCGGCCGGGCGGGTCGACGAGGACATCGACCGCTACGGCACTCGTCTCCCCGACGAGTCCTGGGTCCCGCCCTCGAGGCCGCACGGACGCGAGCGGTCCGAGGTCCAGTCGGCAGGCGGCTCCCAGCAGCGCTCCCGCGGCGTCGGTCGCTGACGTTCCTGTCCGAATCTGATCGCTGCCGACCGCCCTTCGCACATAGGTGACTGGAGCGGCCGATCCGGTCCGCTCGCCAACCCAAGGGAGTCATCGATGAGCATCAAGCCGCTGGGCGTCCCCGACGAGTGGGACGACAACCACATCCTCATGTTCGAAGAGTTCTGCGCCTTCATCCGTACGCCGCAGCGCACGGTCCGCGAGTGGCGCCGTCTCAAGCGCGGACCGCGATGGTGGCGCTTCAACGGCAACGGCCGGCTCTACACCACCGTCGCTGAGCTCCGCCGCTTCCTCAAGGCGGGTGAGTGAGGTGGCCGCGACCGCCGGGCCTGCTGACGAGCGACCCCGGTGGCTGAGCATCACCGGCGCCGCGATGTGGGTGAGCCTGTCCGCCAAGACCATCCGCCGCAAGATCGCCGCTGGTGAGCTGCGCGCCTACCGCTGCGGCAAGACGATCCGGATCAAGACCGACGACCTGGAGGCGATGATGCACCCCGTACCGTCGGCCAAGGACTGGTGAGTGAGCCGCTGCGCGAACGGGCCACCCGGTGGGCCGACGAGCTTTCGGCTCTTGGCGCCCCCGCACAGGACCGGGCAATGGAATCTGCCAGCCCATCGTCCACCGTGGGAGGCGCTCGCTGTCGGAGCGCCTTGGCACACTGAAACGGGTGGCTCGGGGCCTGCCGAAGAAAGTTCGCGGAAGTTTCAGGGGTACACGCAGGCGGCGTACTTACAAGGAAACGACCGAAGGACTGAGGTCGATTCCGCAGCACACGGAGAGATGAGATGGGCAAGCGCTCGAGCGAACCCCCGGACTCGTCCGGGCGCGACAGCGCGCACATACAACCTCCCGTCGGCCCCGACTTCGAAGGCGAAGAGTTGCCGACCGACGAGCGCCTGGATCGGATCCTCGCGGACGGCGACCTGCTGTACAGGCTCCAGGTCAGCGGCTACGCGCCTGAGGAGTGGAAGCGTCCATCCGAGGAGTTTGGGCGTTACGGCTACGACGTCTTCGTAGGGTGGATCTTCAACGGGAAGGTCTGGGCCAAGGTTCACGAGAAGACCGGATGGCAACTGCAACGCCCGGCCAGGCCGTTCACCGAGGACGACGTGTACATGCTCGCGGGCGACACGGTCGTCGCCAGTCTGGACGCGTTCTTGGAGCACGTGCTGAAGCGCAACAAGTGGGCACCGCACGGCGGCGCCTCCCTCAAGAGCTACTTCATCGGGCAGGGCTGTTTTCAGTTCCCCAATGCCCTGAAGCACTGGCGCCGGGAGCAGGAGCGCTTCTCCGATGAGCGGATGGTTGCCGATCCGAGCCTCTACCTGCGTGGCACAGCTCCGCCGGCCGACGTACCGATGATCAACCACCAGAACGCAGTCGAGGGCCTGATGGCGCTGTCGACGGACAGGGCTCGAGAGGCGCTCGCGCTGCAGTGGGCGGGTTACAGCCTTTCCGAGATTGCTGCGCGGCTCGGAGAGCCCGACGAGAAGACGGTCGAGAACCTGATCGGCTACCAGCGTCGCCGTCTTCGCAACCAGCAGAGCCCTGAGGAGGCGGCGGGATGACGGACCCACGATCGATGGAGATCGAAGACCTGATCGAGCGCTCGTCGCTTGGGTCGAACGAAGCGCGAGTCGCGAGGGCGCGTGTTTCGCGCGCCAAGGGTGAGGCGCTCGCTCGTGCCGCGAGTGATCGAGCACGACGCAGGGAGGAGAGAAGGCGACGAAGTCAGGGGTAGGCGGCTCGCTCGTACCTATTAGTAAGCAGACGGTCCAACCGAGGTCGTCACAACTGATAGGAGTTCGACATGGCCAAGGGCCACGCGCGGAGCGCCATCACGGGGCGCTACATCTCAAGGGCGGCTGCCGCTCGGCACCCCCGGACGTCCGTCACCGAGTCTGGCGGCAACAAGGGGTCGGGCACGGCATACCGGCTCTTCGTACCTGCGGTGGGGGCAGTGAGCGACGTGGCATGACGCGGTGGGGGTGAATGGGGTCGAGGCCCTCCAGGATCGGGAGCGACCAAGCTGC